>PDWI01001806.1_pt1 | contig 33323 bp, 28 predicted proteins | sample 1430891 | NCBI WGS metagenome assembly PDWI01 (sample SAMN01162508, study PRJNA174530) | Oral metagenome, whole genome shotgun sequencing project. | biome: Marine environment; feature: Marine mammal; material: Swab sample of the gingival sulcus; isolation source: swab sample of gingival sulcus... | reverse complement strand
TTCTAACGATAATATCCCAGAAGGTTGGTTAGGTATGGACATCGGTCCTGATAGTATCAAGACTTACAGCGAAGTAATCAAGGCTTCTAAGACTATCCTATGGAATGGTCCTACTGGAGTATTCGAGATGGAAAGCTTTGAAGATGGTTCACGTGCTGTAGCTCAAGCTATTGCAGAGGCTACTGAAGCAGGTGCATTCTCTCTAGTAGGAGGTGGTGACAGCGTAGCTTGTGTGAATAAGTTCGGTCTTGCAGATAAGATGTCTTACGTTTCTACAGGTGGTGGTGCATTGCTTGAAGCTATTGAAGGTAAGACTCTTCCAGGTATTGCTGCTATCGAAGGGTAGTTTTTTCTTAATGTAAGAATTTAGAAGGGGCTAATATCCTCCATTCCTCCCTTGGTGGGAGGTGGCTTGCGACTAAAAGGAGCAAGACGGAGGGGGACTAAGAGGCTTTGCCTAATTTCTAATTGAGAACTTATAAACTTAAATAAAGGCTTTCGCTCCAATACTTCTTTGAGTATGTGGCGAGAGCCTTTATTTAATTAAAATTCTGAAGTATCTATTTTAGTCTTGTGAAACTATTTGCCTAAGGGCGACCTTCGGTTCGGTCATTGAGCTTGTCGAAATGCCGAAATAATCAACGAAGTTATAACAACACGGTTCGTTTCGACAAGCTCAACGACCGAGAAATAAGCTTACAGAAAAGATTATCTTTACACAAGAGTAAAGTAGATATTTCCGTTAAAATTTAAGAGTTAATAATTAAGAATTAGCTCTATAATAAAAAAAGAAAAACGTGAAGACATTACTAATTATTGACCCTCAGATAGACTTTATCTCAGGTTCATTGGCTGTAGATGGGGCAACGGAAGCTATGGATAGACTAGTTTGTTGGTTAGAAGATAATCAAGAAAAATATGATAGTATTGTCTTGACAATGGATTTTCACCCACACAATCATTGTAGCTTTACTTCGCAAGGTGGACCTTGGCCTGAGCATTGTGTCCAGTATAGCGAGGGAGCGTCTTTTTATTCTAAGCTCTTGGAAGCTGTTCATCGTCAAGCAAAACTTGGCAAAGATTTTGCTGTTATTCGTAAGGGAGAGCGACAAAATGAGGAAGAGTATAGTGCATTTAAGTATGAAGTTCCTAAGCTACTATTAGACTCTGAGCATATCTATATGGCAGGTATTGCAGGGGATTATTGCGTTAAGGAGAGCTATGAGGATTTAATTAAGTCTATTCCAGCACAGCGCATAGAGAAGTTGGAAGAGTGTATCCCTTATATTCATAAATAGGGACTAGAAATAAACGATAAAATATAGCAAACAGAGTTTTATTACTAGGCTATAAGTAAAAGAATAATGAAAGCAGAACAATACAAAATAATAGCCTTAGATGTCGATGGAACGCTTGTCAATCATCAAGGGAAAATGCATCCTCTTGATAGAGAAGCATTGCTTCGTGTGCAGAGAGAGAAGGGCGTACGCTTGATTATTGCAACGGGGCGTCCCTACGCTGCAATGAAACATCTAGGAGAAGAGCTTGAATTAAAACAATATAATGGTTATTTAATGCCTTATAATGGAGGCGAAGCTTATAGCTCTAAAAGTGGCGAAAGACTTTGGCAGAAGGCTTTTCCGATAGAATATGTACCTAAGCTTTATGAACTTTCTAAGGCTAAAGATTTAACAATTCTTACTTATACGAAAGAGTTTGTCTTGACCGAAAATGTTGAGGATCCTTATCTTGCAAAAGAATTGCATATCACACAAATGCCAACGCAGAAACTAAATAATTTTGTTGAGGAAATTCCTTCAGATATTTCTAAGTGTTTGGTCGTGGGGAGTGCTGAGGATATTGAAACTCTTGAACAGGAGGTTTTAGAAGCCTTAGGGGATTGTATCGGAGCTTTTCGCTCTGACCCTACCTTCCTTGAGCTAGTACCCAAGGGTATTAACAAGGCTCTAAGCATTGAGCGTCTATTGACAGAATTAGACCTTGAGGCAGAAAACTTAATGGCTTTTGGCGATAGTTATAACGACTTAGAGATGCTTGAGTTTGCAAATTTAGGTGTGGCTATGGGGAATGCAAGAGAGGAGATTAAAGCACGAGCTAATGCCGTAACGCTTAGCAATGAAGAGGCTGGTATTGCTTCTTTTATAAATAAGCTTTTCTTTGAAGAAAATTAAAACGATTAAATAGATAATTTAGATAAAATATATGGGACGTATCATAGCATTAGCTAATCAAAAGGGAGGCGTTGGTAAGACAACAACGGCAATTAACTTATCGGCTTCTTTAGCTTCCTTGGAAAAGAAAGTCCTACTTGTGGATACCGATGCTCAGGCGAATGCCTCGTCAGGTGTGGGGATTGATATAGCTTCAGTGGGCAATACTATCTATGAATGCTTATGTGAAGGTATGCCAGCAGAAGAAGTGATACAAGCAACTCAAGTAGAGGGCTTGGATATTATTCCTTCACATATAGACTTAGCAGGGGCAGACCTTGAACTCTTAGAGCGTGAACGTCGTGAACTTGTGCTACGTTCTGTGCTTGAGCCTATAAAAGATAAATATGATTATATCATCATTGATTGCTCACCTTCCTTGGGACTAATTACAGTTAATTCTCTTGTTGCAGCTGATGCTGTTATCGTCCCTGTTCAATGTGAATACTTTGCTTTGGAAGGGATTAGTAAACTGCTCAATACAATTAAAATTATCAAGGAAAGACTTAACCCAAATCTTGAGATTGAAGGTTTCTTGATGACGATGTATGACGGACGTACTCGCCTAAATAATCAAATTTATGAAGAGGTCAAAGAGCATTTTAAGGATTTAGTTTTTGAAACAGTTATCCAACGGAATATTAAGCTTGGCGAAGCTCCAAGCTATGGACTCCCTGCTTTGCTCTACGATGCTGATAGCCGTGGAGCTGTTAATCATTTACAACTAGCAAGAGAAATACTTAAAAAACATAAGAACTAGATGGCAACGAAGAAAAATCGATTAGGACGAGGTCTGGACAAAATGCTCGGAGGCGATAACGCTCTTGACGGTTTAATGGGAAATAGTAAGACTGAGGGAGCTTCTATTCAAGAGGTTGCTCTTAGTTTGATTGACGCTAACAAACAACAGCCTCGTCAAGATTTTGATGATACTGCTCTTGAAGAATTAGCAAGCTCGATTAAGAACTTAGGTTTAATTCAGCCTATTACTATTCAAAGCTTGCCGAATGGTCGCTATAAAATTATCTCGGGAGAACGACGCTATCGTGCTGCGAAGAAGGCTGGGCTTTCTAAGCTTCCTGCTTATATTCGTGAGGTAAAGGATGAAGAAGTCTTAGAACTTGCTCTCGTTGAAAACATTCAGCGTGAAGACCTTAATCCGATAGAAATAGCTCTTGCTTATCGAGAACTGATTGATGTAAATGGTTTTACTCAGGAAGCTCTTGCCGAGCGAGTAGGGAAGAAACGCACGACAATTAGTAATTATATGCGTTTGCTCCGTTTGCCAGCTACGGTTCAGTTAGGACTTAGCCAACGCTTCCTTGAGATGGGACACGCTCGTGCTTTGCTTCAATTAGAGGACACAGAGCGTCTGCTTGAGTTGTATGAATTGACTATTAATGAGCATCTAAGTGTTCGTGAGGTGGAGGAGCTTGCTCGGGCTATTAAGGAAGAGGAAAAGAATCCTCCTCGCTTGGAGCAAACAAAGAAATCGAAAGTTCGCCAGCCTGAAGAGTTTAAGATTTTGGAGAAGCACCTTGGCAATGTTTTTGCATCTAAGGTTGCTCTGACTTATTCTAAGAATGGGAAAGGGCAGATTAAGATACCATTTACAAGCGAAGAAGACCTAGAAAGAATTATTGCTCTCTTGGAGCGTATCCAACAAGCCTAATGACTAAAGTATTTAAGCGTTTATTTGCAACGATAATCTGTTTGTTCTCTCTTAGCCTATCCCTTGTGGGGCAGGTGAGCGAGGCTGTAGAGCAAGATAAGCTAAAGGTCAAGAGTGATACGATTGCCCTTGGTACAGAAGACAAAACGCTGATTAAAGATATTCAAGCAGATAATAACAAGCGAGTAGAATGGCTTACACAAGAAAAGTTTGTGCCGAACTCTAATACAGCGATGTTGTGGGCTTTGCTTCCCGGAGGAGGACAAATCTATAATCGTAAGTATTGGAAACTGCCAATCGTTTGGGGTGCTTTTATGACTTGTTACTATAGTATTGCGTGGAATCAGCGAATGTATAATGAATATCACTCTGCTTATCGTGACATTAAGAGTGTAGACCCATCAAAAAATACTGCTTGGTTAGCTTTTGCTCCCAAGGGGGCGAAGCCTGAGGACTATAAGAAGTATGATTATCTGACACGTAATTTAGAGCGAGGTAATAAGTTTTACCGTCGTTATCGTGACTTGAGTATCGTTGCTGGTATCTTGGTCTATGGTTTGTCAATTCTAGATGCTTATGTTGATGCCGAACTTTCAACTTTTGATATTAGCCCAGATCTTAGCCTACAAGTCGCACCATGTCTGATGAGTAATCCTCAAGAACCTCAGAATATACAAATGGGGATTGGTTGTAACCTTAGATTTTAATTGACAAAGAAATACTGATGAAAAATATATTGCTCCCCCTTCTCTGCTGTCTTCTCTGCGTGAATGTCGGACTATCTGCCCAGCAAAAAAAGTCTATGGCTGACAGCCTTGCCACGGGGACAGTTCTACGAGTTTCCAACGAACTAGATATGGAAGTTGAGGCTCACTTGAAAGCTTGGTACGAAGACTATGCCAAATATGACAATAGAAGGGAGAAGAAGGTTAAAAGGGCTATGTCTATCCATCAAGCTGACAGTGTTTATGCTCGAATGCTGAGTGAAATTCCTTCAGTTTTAACCTTCTCTTATAATGCTAAGATTAAGGAAGCAATCCAACTTTATCTTGGTAAGCGTTCACGTCTAATTAGCTCAATGCTTCGACTTGCTGAGGTTTATTTCCCTGAGATGGAGGTTATTTTGGATAAGCACAATATGCCTTATGAACTTAAATACCTTGCAATTGTAGAGAGTGCTTTGAAACCATCTGCTGGCTCTCGTGCTGGAGCTAAAGGGCTTTGGCAGTTTATGGCTCCTACGGCTAAGGTTCAAGGTTTGGAGGTTAATAGCCTAGTTGATGAACGCTATGAGGTTGAGGCTAGCACAGAAGCTGCTTGTCGTTACTTGACGACCTTATATAATATGTACGATGACTGGTTTTTGGCAATAGCTGCTTATAATTGTGGTCCTGGGAATGTCAATCGGGCGATTAAACGAGCTGGGGGAGGGAGTCGAGAGTTTTGGGATATTTATCCTTATTTACCACGAGAAACTCAGAATTATATCCCTCTTTTCGTCGGCGTTTATTTCTCAATGTATTACCATCAGGAGTTTGGCATTGAAGCTCGTCCAATGGAGATGATTAAGACCATCGACTATTTTAAGCTAGACAAGAAGGTTAGTCTTGCTCAGATTGCAACAATTTCGGGAACTCCTCTAGACGAAGTCAAGACGCTTAACCCTCAGTTTAAGCGAGGCATTGTCCCAGCACATATTCGTCCTTATCAGATACGTTTGCCTTTTTCTAGCGTGATGAAGTTAGAAGAGAATTACGATAAACTAGAAGAACTTTCTTTGATTAAGTACAACAAAATCAAGAGCCGTTATTCATATTCCAAAGCTTCGAAAGGAAGACGTACATATAGAGTTCGTCGTGGAGATACACTAGGGAGAATTGCTCGTCGTCATCATACGACTGTATCAAGGCTTAAGCATTGGAATCATCTCCGTTCTAGTCGTATTAGAGTCGGGCAAAGACTTATTATTTATTAAGCAAAAGTACTTATTATTCAGATGAATAAATTCCAAAGATATTTTAAACAGTTAGTTTTTTTTCTTGGCATACTATTTAGTCTATGGGCTTGTGCTAATATAGGTAATCCAAAGGGAGGACCTTTTGATATGACGCCTCCTAGACTCCTAGAGGCTTATCCTAAGCAAAAGGCTCTAAAGGTCAATACTAAGACTATGAAACTAAAGTTTGATGAGTATGTCAAGCTTGTCAAGCAATCAGAGAAAGTTATTGTTTCTCCTCCACAGAAGACTCCTGCTCGCTTTACTATTGATGGGAAAGGTATTCGTATTCATCTAGAAGATAGCCTTAAGAAAAATACGACCTACAGCATCTACTTTGATGATGCAATCGTTGATAATAATGAAGATAATCCGATTGAGAATTTTGCTTACACCTTCTCTACTGGTGAGCATATTGATAGTATGCAACTTCTTGGGGAGGTTTTAGATGCACGCACTCTAGAACCTGTTTCTTCGCTTTTGGTCGGAGCTTATCTCATCGATAGCTTGAATGATAGTACTTTATACAAAGTTCCATTCCCTAGTGCAGGCAAGACCAATAAGATGGGGCAGTTCTCAATTAGAGGTTTACGTGATAGTACTTATGCAGTTTTTGCCGTTCAAGATAATGACAATAACCTACATTTAACAGCAGGAGGCGAAGGTCTTGCTTTCATTAATGAGCATTACAAAACAAGCCTCCTAGATAGTATGCGTACGGATACTATTCGTATTGACTCCATTGTTCGTCGTGATACTATTCATCGGGACTCCTTAGTTACTTATCCTTACACTTATTATCGTCCCGATGATATTATTCTTCGCTACTTTGTGCCTAAGGTTGAGAAGTTTGGTATCCAGCGTTATGATCGAATTGATTCGGCTACCTTCCAGATTGAATTTCACTCAAAGCTTGATACTATTCCTCATCTAAGCCTTATCTCCCCCTCTAATAAAGAGAAAGACAAGCTTTATTCTTCGGTAGAAGGAAGCGTTTTAACTTGTTTCCTCTCTGATACGCTTTTGATGGAGCAAGACTCTCTGCTATTTACGCTCTATCACGGCAAGACGGATAGTCTTGGAAGAAAAGAAAACGTCTTAGATACGCTAACATTCTACAAGGCAAGGAAGCAGAGAAAAAGTTCGAAAAAAGATAAGGACGAGGCTAAGGTTTCTTTACTAAGCTTGAAGAGCAGTCAAGGGATTTACGCCAATACACCACAAGATAGCCTGTATATAATTAGTAAAGAGCCTTTGTTGGCTTTAGCTAAAGAGAGCCTAAAGCTAACTTATAAGAAAGGTGAAGATACTACAATGCTTGCCCAAGATTTTGACTTACTGCAAGACTCCTTAAATACATTGAAGTATAATCTTGCTTTTGCCAAAGCTTATGATACCGAGTATCAGCTGAGTATTGACTCTGCAAATATTAAATCTATTTACGGTAAGGCTTGTGATAGTTTAGGTTTCAGCTTGAAGATAAGTAAGGAAGAGGAGTTTGCTAATTTAGAGGTTAAGCTTATTGGTTTGGATAGTCTAGTCATTGTAGAGCTATTGGACAGTCAAGGTAAGGTCTTACTGCAAAAGAAAACTTCTCAGACAGTTAAACAAACAAAAGCAGACAGCCTCTCTAAGGGTGAGGCTGAAGCAGACCCAATGCTGAAAAAGCTCCTAAAAAAACAGAAAAGGCGAGGAGCAAAAGAAAAAGTAATGGTTGATAGCCTTCAGCTACAGAAAGAAGCAGAGCTAAGAGCTAGTAAGCGAAAGTGTTTTGTTCACTTCAAGGATTTGAAACCAGCAACTTATTATTTGCGTCTTTTTGTTGATAGTAACAATGATGGAGCGTGGACAACGGGAGCTTATCCAGAGCGACAAGCTGAAGAAGTTTATTACTGTCCGAAGGAGTTCCAGCTTAAGAAAGGTATTACTCAGCAAGAGGAGTGGTTAATTTTTGCTCTACCTCTAAATAAGCAAAAGCCAGAAAAGCTTCGTAAAGCTAAGCCTGAGAAGAAACGAGAACGTATTGACAAGAATATTGAGTATTACAAACGTTTGGGTGAAAAGCAAAAGAAGAAGCAAAAGAAGAATAAGAAATAAAGGCTAAAAAAGGCTGTTAAAATAAGTTCTAAGTTAGGGTGTAGTAAAAGCTTACTACGCCTTAGCTTTTTTTTATTTGGCACATAAGCTCTTTATTTAGGTAGTCATATTCTTTATTTCACCACGGCGTGAAATAAATTACACGCCGTGGTGAAATAAAAAGGAAAGAAAAGGTACTAGTCCAAAGTTTATACTCTCCATTAATAAATATTATTTCGGATATTAATTGGCTTGCTTTGATAAGATTTTAATAGAACTTCATTGTTTCTCACTATTTTTAGGTAGAAACAAACTTTAGAATAGGATAGTTAATACAAATATATATGTATTTTATTCTTATTTATTTGTCTTTTTGGAGGGGATTATTATCTTTGCAGTGTAACTTTTACCTAATAAATTACAGAATTATGAGAAAATTTAATGTTTTCAACCTGTGCGTTTTAGCACTTGTTGTTGTGATAAGTTCTTGCTCTAAAGAGCTAGAAACAGAAATTTTAGAGCAAAAGATTGAAAGTAATCACAAAGATGTTTCAATTGAGTTTCCGTTCTCAGATAAAGCCGAACTAAAATCAATGGCTGTAAAAAAGGTTGTGGATTTCGAACTTGTTCGAAAGATAACTTTTCTAGAACTTAGAGAAACAGGTCTTATGTCTGATATGAATTGGACTGGTTGTAAGCTATCAAAGCTTCCTATTACCATTTATGACCTAAATTCTAAGCCAAGGTTTTATGACTTTATTGTCTACGATGCAGAGAAGAAAGCCATTGGTACTGTTAGGACATACGCCAAGAGAGAAAATAGTACGGTTATTGAAGGAGCTTATTCTAAGGTTTTTGATTATAACACGCTATTGACAAAATCTTCCAGCTCAAGTCCCTCTATATTTATGGACTGGAAAGGGGCAAAATATGTGGGTGTGAAGTCTAAAGCTGGGGAGAAACCTAAAGAGATAATATCTCTAGAGGGGCAAGCTATTCCTTCATCTGAAGTTAAAGAGCTAGAGGGCAAGGAAATTGTTGATTTTATGTCTGATAATGTTTTACCTGATTTAGTTATTAGTCAAGAAAATAAGGATAAGATATTCAGTAATGTGCCTAAAAGCTTATTAGATAATAAGGAGATTAAGGACGAAATTGATTATTTGGACCAAACACCTATCAGCGTTGATGTAATGAGAGATTCTATGATGGTTGCTCTTGAAAGAACACAAAAAGAAGCTCAAGCTTATTGGAATACTTTGAGCGAACACGAAAAAGAGCTTTTAGAAGCAAGTGACGAAGAAATTGCTTCAGAGAGTAAATTCTTTGGAAGACTTTTTAGACGTATATTCAGTAGAGTGGATAGAAGTCGTCATCCTATACCAAAATATGAGGGGTTTAAGGATAAAGAATACAAAAGATCAGGAGGTGAATGGTGTGGCCCTTGGGTCTGTGGCTATATATTGTATGTAAATCAAGGTATAGATAAATTTAAGTATTTTGAAGATTGGTGTTCAACTATTGGAGCAGCTGGTTTCGGATTTTTATTATCTAAAACCGTTCTTAAGGGAGAGAAAGCAATGTATCCAAGTGAAATGTCTGCATCAATGCCTATTGCCTCTGGAGGAAAGATTTGGATAAATCCAGTCCCTCTTTTTCAAGATTTATGTGCTTACGACCAGATAAAACATTATAGAAGACCAGCCATAAGATTATGTTGGGTTAGTGACTCATCTGGTAGTGGTTTTCATTGGGTATTAGCTTATGGTGCTAGACAAACCGGTTCTTGGTTTTGGAGAAACTATTATTTCCTACAAACAGACAATGGAGCTTATATAAAAAAAATTGGGAATGGTCGAAATAACGATGCCTACAAAAGTGTAGAATGGTGGAACCCTTGGTTAATGGTTTGGGATTAAATCTGTTTTGCGATGAATAAGTTAACTAAAATTTCATTACTACTCAGCATTGTGCTGAGTAGTAATGCATGTCAAGATTATACATTCTCTAGAGAGATTGAAAAAGGGAAGTCGTATTTAATCCCCCATAATCTGATTGTCTTTAATTCTAGTGCAAGTAAAGAACCTGTCAAACTAAGGGTTTCGTATTCAATAAAGAATAGTAATACCGAAAATAAGACTATAGAAAAGATTGTTACATTGCCTTATGTCCTAGAGATGGAAGATGTTATTATGAAATATGACAGCCTAAACTTAATGGTAGGAGGTAGAGGTGGTAAAGAGTCTGTATTAGGAGGAGCTCGCCATATACAGCATAATTATTTAAAAGGTGGATCGGATTATTTTCGTGTAGAGAACTTATCTAATCAAGAGGTTGAGTTCGCTATCATTGGTAATCAGAAACTTGTGCTTGAAAATGGTAATATGATAAAATCGCACCCAAATCCTATTTACAGAGGAGTTTCCTTGCTTTATCTTTTAAAGCCTAATTTATCTCCAAATAAGGATTTGTTTTTTTCGGCTGCTAGAACCTACAAGGATGGAGGAGCAAGTCAATCAAGTATCTTGAGAAAAATTAGTTTGAAACCTAATTTACTTGGAGAGTTTAATGATAAAGATTTACCATTTAGTATAAAGAAAATTCTTGATATTTATCGAAATCATAGCAATAATTTATATTTAGATTATTTTTTGTGGTCTACAGAAGCTCTAGGTATTAATAATGAAAATAAAGACTTTCAGGCTCTTATAGAGTTTCATAAAAAGAAACTCTATGGGAAGATAAAAGCTAATGAAACTCTAATCAATAAGGGAGAACTACCAATCTTGGCATTAGAGTTTACTCCAAGTAAGTCTTTTTAGATTTCTAACAGAATAATTGTAATGAATAAGTTAATTAAAGTTCTATTACTACTCAGCATTATGCTGAGTAGTAATGCTTGCCAAACAAGAACTTTTTTTGAAGAGGTGCAAAAGGATAAGTTTAAGAGTTTTGATAGAAATATAATTATATTTTATTCAGAACACCCTTCAAAGTTAAACATCTCTTATTCCAAGAAGAAAGATGAAAAAAATAACATTGTTGTTGAGGAAGAAGTTATAACTCCTTGTGTCTGGGATATGACAGAAGTTATTGTTAGATATGATAGCCTAAATTTTGTTCAAAGCTCTAGACATAAAGTTCTAGGAGGAGGAAGAAGGATTAAACATAATTTTGAACTACTAGGGGCAGAGTATTTACACATTAAAAATTACTCTGACCAAGATGTTGAGTTTGCCATTATTGGTAGGCAGAAACTAGTACTTGAAAATGTCAATATGATAAAGTCACATCCAACCCCTATCTACAGAGGAGTTCCCTTACTTTATCTACTAAAGCCAAACTTATCTCCAAATAGAGATTTATTTTTTGAGGCTGCCAAAAGTTATAAACAGAAAGGAGGGCTCGTTTCAAGTGAGTCTTATTTGAGAAAGATAAGTTTGAAGCCTAATTTACTTGGAGAGTTTAATAGTAAAGATTTGCCTTTTAGTATAAAGAAAATACTTGGTATTTACAAAAATCAGAGCAGTAACTTATATTTAGACTATTTTAGATGTTCTTTAGAATCATTAGGTATGGCTAATGAAAATATCTATTACCAAGAACTTTGGGGGACTTATAAGAAAAAACTTTATGGAAAGATAAAAGCTAATGAAACTCTAATCAATAAGGGAGAACTACCAATCTTGGCATTAGAGTTTACTCCAAGTAGCAGAATTACGGATTTCTAAATGAATAATACTTGAAGACTAGAAAATTATTTATCATAGTCTTAATATTCCTTCTTTTATCTTGCTCCAAAAGTAATAAATTGGAACAAGATAAAAGAGGGACAGCAATTTTGATCTATATGATAGCTGATAATAATTTAGACTATTACGCAGTAAACAACATCAATGAAATAGAAAAGGGGGTAAGTGATGGCATTAAGCAAAATTCATCAGTCTATATATTTATTGATAGAGCTAGAAAGAGCTCATTGAGTCATCCTGTTCTTTACAAAGCTGTTTCGGATAGTTCTTCTGCAATAAAATCTCAAATAGAGTTAGTTTATCCTGAGTTAAATTCATCTAATCCAAAGAATCTTAGACAAGTCATAGATGATGTTCAGGTATTAGCAAGGAAGAATAATGAAATATTAAGGGGAATTGTCCTATGGTCGCACGGAAGTTCTTGGCTACCTCAAGGCAACCGATTAACTTCTATTAGGGGAGAGATTGGTGAGGAGGAAGAAGAGCTACGTTCCTTTGGTCTTGACGAAGATAACTCGTCGTCAGAAAACTCAGAAATGAACCTATTAGCTTTAGCTCAAGCTTTAGAAGGCTTGAAGTTTGAGTATTTAATCTTTGATGCTTGTTTTATGGGTGCTATTGAGGTTGTATATGAACTAAGGAACAATTTTAATTACATTATTTCATCTCCTACAGAGATTTTAGCATCGGGTTTCCCGTATAGAGAGGTAATTCCCTATTTATTAAGAGAACAAATAGACTATAAGGCTATATGTAATACTTACATAAATAGCTACCAAAAGAAAAAAGGTATTCTAAAGTCTGCAAGTATAAGTCTAATTAAGGCGTCAGAATTAGAACCTTTTGCAAAGTCTTTTAAGCATATTTTAAGTGAAAAACTTCTTCTTAATAGTGTGGTAAACTCTATTCAACTTGAAACAAGTAATGCTAATCTATTATTTGATATATATTCTATTATAGAACAAATACAAAACCCAATAGATAAAAAGCTCATTGAGAATGAACTATCTAACATTATTCAATACTATAAACATACAGACTTCTTCTTTGCTAAAATACCTCTATCGAAAACTAGAGGTTTAAGTATTTTCATCCCAAATCAATCAATTAAAGATGCATCTATTGAAATCCAATATTATAAAAAGACTTCTTGGTCTAGAGATACTGGCTTGTATCAGTTTCTGGGGAATTATGAGTTCTTGTAAAAATGAAGTTATACCCACCCAAAAGATTCAACTTGATTTGTTAAATAACTATTTTGAACCTATAGATTCCCTAGATATTAATGAAGTCAAGGTAAGAGAACCTCTTTCAGTCGGGGCAATTTATTCGATAGAAATAAAGAGAGAAGCTATCAATAGATTATATTTTTACACTAAATCTGATTTAATAATATCTGCTAATCTTCAAGTTGATCCAAAGACAAATAAGATTAGAATTATATTGGATAAAAGAGGGAAAGTATCTTTTGCTCTTCGTTAAATAGACGAAGGCTAGTTCTTCTTAAATTAGCTCTTGATGATTTGTAAATTTATCATTAACTTTGCAGTGGATTTCAAAAAGCTTATGCTTAGCTTGATGACTAATCTGCCCTCGTAGTTCAACGGATAGAACAAGAGTTTCCTAAACTTTAGATAGCAGTTCGATTCTGCTCGGGGGTACTATTTATATCCAAAACTTTAGCTAACTTTGTACTATATAATTGCATTAAATATAATAATTAGATAGTATGAAATTAAAACACCTTGTCTTTGGGACACTGTTATGCTTGTTTAGCTTGACTGCTTGCAATGAGGAAGATAACCTTCTGGATAATGCAACAGACAAAGAAGCTATTGACTGCGTTAATCCTTATATTGGGAATATTAGCCATTTGCTAGTCCCTACCTATCCAACCGTGCATCTACCTAATTCAATGATGCGTGTCTATCCAGCACGTCAAGACTTTACGGGAGAAGTAATAGAGGGCTTGCCTATTATTCAAACGAGTCATCGTGGACAAACAGCTTTTCGTCTTAGCCCAGTGAATGATGTTAAAGCTGAATTAGCACCTATTCAGTCTTATATCTATGATCAAGAGGTTGTTAAACCTTACTATTATTCAGTTTATTTACCAGAGCAGGCTATTGCTGTTCGTTATGCTCCATCGACTCAATCAGCGATTTATGATATTCATTTTCAGAATGAGGGCTTGCACGCTCTAAGCCTGTCTTCTCAAGGAGGTTTGCTTCAGGCGACAGATAAGTGTGTACAAGGCTATCAAATTGTAGGAGATAGCACAAAGGTTTACCTCTATATGGAGTTTGATAAGCAAGCTTCTAAGCTAGGTACTATTGATGGTGGAAATCATAAAATCATCTATAATGCTAAGGATAGTATCGAGGGGGAGAATATTCTTCTTCGCTTTGGACACAAGCAAGAAGGTGTGAAACTTCGTTATGGAATTTCTTATATTAGCATAGAGCAAGCTAAAGCTAATGTCCTAAGAGAGGTGCAAAGCTATGACCTTGAACTGATTGCTAAGGCTGGACGTAATGAGTGGGAAAAGGTTCTAAATAAGGTCGAAATAGAAGGAGGCTCAAGTGATGAGCGAACAGTCTTTTATACTGCTCTATATCGTACTTATGAGAGAATGATAAATATCTCGGAAGATGGTCGTTATTATAGTGCAAGTGATGGTCAAGTTCATCAAGATGAAGGCGTGCCATTCTATACTGATGACTGGATTTGGGACACCTATCTAGCTGTTCATCCTCTGAGAGTCTTGCTAGAGCCAGAGAAAGAGCAACAAATGCTTCGCTCTTATCTTCGAATGGCAGAGCAAAGTCTTGAGCAGTGGTTACCAACTTTCCCTGAAGTAACGGGGGATACCCACCGAATGAACGGTAATCATAGTATTGCATCTTTTGCTGATGCATACTGCAAGGGTTTGACACATATTGATTTGGCGAAGGCTTATGACCTTGCTAAGAAGACGATGAAGGAGCGTAGCTTCCTACCTTGGACAAAGATACCTAAGGGAGGGTTATCCGAATTTATGGATAAGGAAGGTTATTTCCCAGCCTTGCGTATCGGAGAAAAGGAAAGCGATCCTCGTGTAACGCTCTGGGAAAAACGTCAAACTGTTGCCGTTACTCTAGCAGCTTGTTACGACTATTTTGCTTTGAGTCAGATGGCTAAGCATTTAGGAAAAGTTGAGGAAGCACGTCAATTTCTTGAGAAGTCTTATAACTATCGTAAACTATACAACGAGAAAACAGGTTTCTTCCATCCAAAAGATAAGTATGGTAAGTTTATCGAACCTTTTGACTATGAGTTCTCTGGAGGTTTAGGCGTTCGTGATTATTATGATGAGAATAATGCCTATACTTACCGTTGGGACGTAAAGCACAATCCGAAAGATTTAATTAAGTTGATGGGAGGTGATAAACAGTTTATCAAGTATCTTGACGAAAGTTTGCGTACCCCTCTGAGCAAGAGCAAGTGGGAGTTCTATAGTCAGCTTCCAGACCAGACAGGTAATGTTGGACAGCTTTCTTTTGGAAACGAACCTTCAATGCACATTCCTTACCTATATAATTATGCTAAAGCTCCTTGGCGAACTCAGAGAGCAATCAAGAAATTAATCCATACTTGGTTTAGAAACGACCTAATGGGAGTCCCTGGAGATGAAGATGGTGGTGGACTAAGTGCTTTTGTTGCTTTCTCTATGATGGGATTTTATCCAGTAACACCAGCACTGCCAGTTTATAGTATTGGTTCTCCATTCTTTCCAGAGGTAAAGTTGCACTTAGCAGGGGGACGTACCTTTACAATTATAGCTAAAGAGCTTAGTCCAAACAATATCTATATCCAGAGTGCGACGCTTAATGGCAAGGAACTTAATCGTGCGTGGCTTAAGCATAGCGAGATTATTGACGGAGGGGAGCTTGTCTTCGAGATGGGTAAATACCCTAATAAGCAATGGGGACTTGAGTCTTTAGCTCCTTCTGCCGAAGCAATTGACTAAATGAGGTATTGGCATATAAGCTAATATATACTTATATGTCTATAGTTATTTGAGAGGGCGTGCCATAACGGCACGCCCTCTCACGTTGTTTTTATTATGAACTAGCAAGTTACCACTCTGGGCGAAGATGCATTCTTTGCCACATTTTTTTGTCTTGTTCGTTGAGCTTAAGCTCGCTAATCATTTCGCATTCATAGCGATCATTAAGATATTCACGGGCTAAGTTATTAACTTGAAAGTTTGGACTAAAAAGTGACAGGTTATCATTTCGATAGATTGTCTGAACACCTGCTAAGTCAAGTAAAGAATGAAAGACAACATTCGTTGATAGAGGAGAATACAACTGCTTCTTAGCCTGCTCTATTTTGTCTGAATATGAGGCTTTATAAGACTCAGAGAACCAAAGAAACATCGGAATATGCAACTGATAGTAAGAAAGACTTGGCGATGAGTGCAAGATACGCTTACGGCTATCGTCAAATAGGTCTTCGCCGTGGTCGCTGAGATACATCATTGCAGTAGAAGAGCCATCCTCAGCTTTTATTTTCATTCTCTGCAGAACTGCCGAGAGGAAATAGTCCGTATAGCGAATAGCATTATCGTAGGCATTGACAAGCTTTGGACGCTCTGTGCTGGTCGTTCGCTCTACATTATCAGGTGTGTAGTAAGCATACTCTTTAGGATAGCGATCTTTGTAATTGAAATGCGAACCATAAGTATGAAGAACAATAAAAAGCTTGTTGCCTTCACTCAGTTTAATTGCTCTATCAAAGAGGGGAAGCATATCGGTGTCGTAAGTCTTCTCTTTATTAGGGAAGACTTTATTCATTCGATAAAACTCGTCCGACTCACTAGCAAAGAAATCGACATAACTCCTATTCTCGGGTTGATTACTTAAATAAATCGTATGAAAACCAGCCTCTTTCATTGCAGTGATTAAGCTCCGAACCTTTGGCAATTGCTTAGCTGATTTAGCCTCGGCAGGCGAAAGAATAATCGGAACACTCTTATAAGTTGTATTTGACTGCGTTAGTACATCTCGGAAAACTAATAAATCACTCTGCAAGCTCTCAAGAGAAGGCGTTGTTTCTCGCTCATAGCCATAAAGTGACCAGTTCATTGCTCGAGAGGTTTCACCTAGAACCAAAACATACACTTCCTTGTCTTCCTTTGGGTGCGTACTCTTAGCCCCATAAGTAAAACCCTTAACCGTCTGAGGATACTTATCCATCTCAATAAGTTTCTGCCCTGCCACATACATATTCTCTACCATATTGAAGGGGTAGACATCGTGAATGATATTGAAAGATTTTGAGAGTATTCCCAAGAGAAATAAGCCAGAAACTGGAGCTGTTAAAGCAAGTATTCGCCCTCGAATATGCCAAGATAAGCGTTCTTCTTTTCTCCAAAGTCGAAAGAGTATGATGTAAAATGGAGTATAGAGGGCAAAAGCTAGGGCAATAAAAAGAGCTAAACTAGAGAGTAATTCACTTGCTTCATTACTATTAGACGTAAAGATATTTAGAAACATATCCACAGCAATGACGCCTCCAGAGAAAAGCATTGCATAGACAAGCTGAAAGATGTTAAGGAGGGAGGATATAAAAAGTAAGATAATGCCTATTTTTCCTATCCGACGAGGAATGAAAAGTAGTAGCATATAAAAAGCATAAGCGATAAGGATTTCTAAAACAAATCCCGAAATAGAAGAAAAATCAAATACAGCTAAGGCTATATTTGGTAATAGGAGTGACAGAACAATATAAAATAAATATTGTATTTGTCGTTTCTCTGCTGGGCTATATCTTGAAGCTTTAGTCATTCTTATATGGTTTATCTGAAAATAGAATAGCTTATAATCAGAAAGTTTTTATTCGTGGTGATAAGGTTCGCCCCTAAGGATAGTCATTGCACGATAGAGCTGTTCAACGGCGAAAAGCCGAACCATCTGGTGAGAGAAAGTCATCTTACTGAGGCTAATCTGTCCGTTAGCACGCTGATAAACGGCATCAGAGAAACCGTAAGGTCCTCCAATGGCAAAGACTAAACGATGCTCGCCTGCAATCATTTGTTTCTCGATAAAGTCTGAAAAGCCAACGCTTGAGTACATCTTTCCCCTTTCGTCAAAGAGGAAAAGCTTATCTCGAGGTGAGAGCTGTTTCAGCAGATTTTCGCCCTCATCTTCCTTTTGCTTGGTTTCATTTGTCTTAGCCGAACGCTTAACATCGGGCAGAACTGTCAAATCAAAAGGGAGATAATGCCCCAAACGTTTGACGTAATCTGCCGTCAAACGCTCAATCTCTTTGCTATCTGTCTTACCTATGACAATTAAACTTATCCTCATCTTATAAAATCATTTCGGTCATTGAGCTTGTCGAAATGCCGAAATATTCAACTAAGTTGCAACAAGATGGTGCGTTTCGACAAGCTCAACGACCGAAAATTAAATTTATTGATAATGTAAGCTCTAAATAAAGTTAAAGCACACACTTCCGAAAAAAAAATAAAGCTTGTAGGCGTTCCCTATAGTGAAGCACCGACAAGCCTTAAATATAATATTTAGAGAACTGACTTAATTAGAAAGGCAGGTCATCAACACTTGTGTCTACTGCACTTGTAGCCGTTGTTGTAGGGGCTTGTGCAAGTGGGTCTACTGCTGATACACTTGGAGCTGGAGCTACTGGCTGACCAGCATTGATACCACGCTCTACTCTCCACGCTCTAACGTCTGTATACCAACGTCCATTGTACTCACGGCTCTCAATATCAATTGATACCGTTAGCTCTTCGCCCATTTGGATTGCGAACTTATCAATGTTATCGCTCCAAAGGTTAAAGCAAATCTTACGAGGGTATTGGTCTAGCGTTTCAAGAACGTAGTCTTGCTTCTTCCACTCTTTCCCAGAAGCTTTACCGATACCACTCTGCAATGGTAATACTTCTATAATCTTACCTTGAATTTCCATAATCTATTTTCTTTTCTATTATATATTTCTTAACTTAATCTTTACTAAAAGGAATTCTTTTGTAATTTCAGTTCCTCTTTTTCTAATTAAAACGTCCTCCCTCGTCTGCCGAGGCAGACACCCCCTCCCAAATAGAGCTTTGCATAATTATTTGTCAAAGCCCTCTTTCATTCGGAATAACGAGCGAAGCCTCTCCCCTTCAAAATGAAGGGGTGGATTGCGAAACGAAGTGAGCAAGACGGGGTAGTCTGTTATAAACAACTAGCTTATCTAAAGCCGATAATTTCTCGCACTTCTTCTATTGTTTTACGAGCGTGCTCACGAACTCGTTCTGCTCCATCATTAGCTACTCGCTTAAGTAAGGCTTCATCACTCTTGTAAGCCTCTATCTGTTCACGGATAGGAGCAACGTAAGCGTTGATATCTTGAGCTAATTGCTTCTTCATATCTCCGTAACGAATGCTACAATTATTGTAAGCTTCGTTGAAGTGGTCATAAGTGTCTTGCGTAGAAACAAGCTCAAGGAAAGTAAAGAGATTCTGAATGACCTCTGGCTTTTCGCTATTTGGCTCAGTTGGTCCTGAATCCGTTACAGCCTTCATCACTTTCTTTTTGATAGTCTTCTCGTCGTCCATTAGGTAGATACAGTTTCCTTCGCTCTTACCCATCTTACCAGAGCCGTCCAAACCTGGGACTTTCAAAGCCCTAGCACCAAGTGAATACGAGGCTGGCTCTACGAAGTAATCTACGCCGTAGATTGTATTGAAGCGACGAGCAAATTTACGAGCCATTTCCATATTTTGCTCTTGGTCTTTCCCTACAGGCACTTTAATGCCCTTATGAATTAAAATATCGGCTGCCATAAGCGTTGGATAAGTAAGCAGACCAGCATTTACATTGTTAGGTTGCTGACGTGCTTTGTCCTTAAAACTTGTTGTACGCTCTAGCTCACCCAAATAAGCATTCATATTTAGATAAAGATACAGCTCCAAAACCTCTGGTACATCACTCTGAAAATAAATCATCGCTTTTTCAGGGTCAATGCCACAAGCAAGGTATTCAGCTAGAATAGTATTTGCATTACGCTTAATATCTTCTGGTTTAGGGTGCGTCGTTAGTGAGTGCCAATCTGCAATAAAAAAGCGACAATCATACTCATTCTGCATTTGCACAAAAGCCTTCACAGCTCCAAAGTAGTTACCTAGGTGTAGGTTGCCCGTCGGACGAATACCACTAACTACTGTTTCCAATCTTTTTGTATCCAAAATTTTATCTCTTTTATTTATTTGTCATTGACTACGAAGATACGGATATTCTGAGAAATATCCCAAAGAATAAGCCCATTAGCTTTACAATTCTTTCAAGAAAAAGCCTCATAAGAAACTAAGATTAAGGCTTGAATTAGTCTTTCTTGCCTAACTCACCTCTCTAATCCATTGAATAGCACGGTCAAGGGCTTCCTCCGAAGGGCAAGCAACATCAGGAATAACTGCACCTTTGAGAGGCTTTTTATTCTTATCGCACATAAAGGCAGTCGGAATCCCAAATGCCCAATTAGACGATACGTCAAAGATACGCATCAAAGTTGTGTAATTTGCTGTCTCTTGTCCAAAGATTCGGCTACCTTCTTGAAACTTAAAAGACAAAGCCGTACATTCGGCCATACTAGCCGTTCGCTCACTGACAAGCACTGCAATTGGCTTATTTTTATTTTGAATAGTTTCCTTTTTTCGACTTATTTCAATCTGCTTAAACTCTCCACAGAAATAAGCATCATTTACAATCCTTTCACTTAAATACTCTCCTTTATTATTAAGGGAGTAGCCAATGATACTATCCGTATAAAGAGGTGCTAAGCCTAAGGCTATTGCACCTGATTTTCCTCCGTGGCAGTCTCTTAAATCAATAATCCAAGCAGAAAGTTTTGCCTCTCGGTCAAGTTTTAGAATTGCTTCTCTGATAGCAATAGTGTACAGACTATTTAATGCGTGATTACCTAGTCTAAGGTAGGCAATATCTCCTTCCAAAAGCTTAGCCTCAACATCAGAACTTACAGTATCATGTCTTCTAAAAATCTCATTACTATCATTAGCAATAAAACTATGCTTAACATTCAGATAATCTAAGACAAGTCTTGTTGCTCGCTTATTATCCTCATTTCCTCTAAAGACAGGAATAGAATCATTGATTAGCAGTTTAATCTCGTCCCAATTAGTTTCATTGGTATAAATATACTCCTCTTTAATTGTATTAAAAATCCTTTTATAGAAGTTTCCTTGATAGAGTAAATACTCAGCCCGCGTTAACAGCTTTTCATTAGGACAAAAATCAGGAATTGAGTCTATCATTATCTGAGCAAGCTTCGTTTCAAAAGCTAGCTTATCATCGGACTTGTAGTTCTTCATAGCCTGATAAACCTTATTAGAGAAATAATTATATTTTTCTATTTGAGCTAGAGTTTTAGCTTTATTGTTCTCTTTATTTTGGCAAGCAAATAAGCTAACTAAGAGCATTAGTATAATACTTATTCTTTTCATATTTTGGTAATTATAAAAATGAATGAAACAAATATAAGGAAAAAAACTTATTTCACTCCGTGGTGTAATGGATTACACTCCGTTGTGAAAAGTTTTACACGACGGAGTGAAATAAAAAGAGCTTTGGAGCATTGCTCAGTTTGTTCCCGAATAAACTGTAGTATCTTTGGGAGGGAACTAGAGTTTGTTCAGGAAGAAATTCTATAATGTTTAGGTAGAACTACGACAGTTCTCCTAAATAAATAGTATTAAAGTTCGGATTAAATTTTTTCGGAAGTATTCATTTAAGGCTTATCAATCTCCTCATTTTGGTCGCTGAGCTTGTTGATATAGTTCATTTTCTTGCTTGTATTGCTTTGTTTCGACAGCTCTTCATCAAGCTTAGGAAGCAGCTCAGCTAGCATTTAGGGACAAGCGTAATGACTAGAACTAGACTCTCTCCTTAGTTCCTTTACAAGATAGAACTAACTATCTATAAACAAGAAAATTTACTTGAAGTGGTAGGAGGACGCTGAAAGCGACGGGGGCGAGCTTAGTTTCAAGTTCTAAAATTAAAGAGGCTATGCCTATTTTGGCACAGCCTCTTTGAGTAATTTTAGAGTTGTAAGCTTAGCTTACAGACGGCGAGAGCCATCAGAGATAACAACGTCGTAGAACTTAGGTTCACGACCATATTTCTCTAGGTAACGTTTCTTAGCTTCGGCAATGAACTTATCATATAGTTCATTCTTAACAAGGTTGATTGTACAACCTCCGAAACCACCTCCCATTACACGAGAACCAGTTACTCCCATTTCCTTAGCAAGGTCGTTCAAGAAGTCTAGCTCTTCACAGCTTACTTCATATAGCTTGCTCATTCCGTGGTGCGTTTCGTACATCTTTTGTCCTACAGTTTCGTAGTCATCACGACCAAGAGCATCACATACGTCAAGCACACGCTGAACTTCTCCAATGACGTATTCACTACGCATATAGTCTTCTGCCGAGATTTCGTCCTTTACCTCATCAAGCCAAGCCATTGGTGCATCACGAAGGAACTTAACCTCTGGGTGACGCTTAGCAATAGCTGAAACTGTACGTTCACAGCTTTCACGACGCTTGTTGTAAGCTGAAGACGCTAACTCGTGCTTAACCACAGAATCTACAAGGACTAGACGGTAACCTTCAGGTTTGAATGGGAAGTATTCATACTCCATAGTCTTACAATCCAAACGCATTAGATGTCCTGCTTTTCCGAAAACAGAAGCGAACTGATCCATAATACCACATTTAACTCCCACGTAGTTATGCTCCGTTGCTTGACCAATCTTCGCCATTTCGAATTTGTCAATATTCAAACCATAGATGTCGCTTAGAGCAAATGCAAAAGTACTTTCTAGGGCAGCCGATGAAGACATCCCAGCACCAAGAGGTACATCGCCAGAGAAAACAGTGTCGAAACCTTTGATTTCGTGTCCACGCTTTTGGATTTCACGACAAACTCCGAAGATGTATTTTGCCCAAGATGCTTCAGGACAATCTGCTTCCTCCTTAAAACCAAACTCAGCGCTCTCTTCAAGGTCAAGAGCATAAGCACGAATAACGTTTAAACCATTAGGTCGAATTTCTGCAACCATTCCCTTGTCTACTGCCCCTGGGAAAACGAATGCTCCATTGTAGTCTGTATGCTCCCCGATTAGATTGATACGACCTGGTGAAGCATAAAGCTCTCCAGCTTCGCCATATAATTCTGAAAATTTGCTACGAATTTTATCTGTATTCATATTTATAGATGTATTTATTATTTATATGTACTAAGTAAAAAAAGAAGACCGATATAGCAAGTATATCAGTCTTCTCAATATAATAGACTAGGGTAATTGCTTAACCTTATAACCTACAAGTGCATAGTAAAGAAGATAAGCTTCTCCAAGGATTACGATAGCCCAAGTCCATTGCCAACCCATCATATCAGCAGCAAGACCTTGGATGAGAGGAAGGATAGCTCCACCTACAACACCCATCATTAAAGCTCCTGTTCCTGCTGATGTATATTTGCCAAGCTTATCAATAGCAAGAGCAAAGATTGCAGGCCACATAATAGAGTGGAATAGACCTACACCAATCAGGATAGCTGGATTGTTCGTGAACATTCCAAGCGTAACCAAGATACCAGCACCTGCTGATGCTACTACAAGCTGAGCATTTGCACTTACTTTGCTTAGACCACTACCAAACAAACGTCCGATAAGCATACCTCCCCAATAGAACGACGCAAGCTTAGCAGCTGCACCAAGAGAGAACCCTTCTGACATTGCAAAAAGGTTGATATTAGAACCTACGGCAACTTCCACACCTACGTAAACGAAGATTGCAACAACCCCCAAAGTAAGGTGTGAGAATGACCAAACGCTCTTTTCCAATACTTCATCTTCTTGTTTCTCTGCAGAAGCAATGCTTGGCAATTCAATCTTTTGAAGAGTAAAGACGATAATCCCCACAAGTAAGATAAGTACTGCGATAGGAATATAAAGAGAACTAATACTAATGTCTAGACCAGACATTCCTCCGAAAATAAATGAAGCAACAAGGATAGGTCCTAATGTTGTCATTGAAGAGTTACCTGCTCCTGCAATACTTTGACGTTGTACCCCTGAAGTGCCTTCTACATCACAAGCTACGATGTAAGGGTTTACTACAGCTTGAAGGTAAGTTAGGGCTGTACCAGCAACGAAAGCAGCTACCAAGAAAATATAATAAGCAATAGGAATGTTTGCTAGAGAAAATGCTCCTTGATATTTAAGTGCTTGATACTCGCCAGTCTTCTTAACAACTTCTACACTGAAGTTGCCTGTCTGAGCAGCCATAGCCTTCATCTCTGCTACTTTCTCAGCTACAAGCGTTGCATCTGGTTTAGCACCTCCAGTAAATAGCTCCATAAAACCTTGCCACCAAGAAGTGTCTGTGCTTGCACTTGCTCCTACGCCTTTGTAAATATCAGTGATTTTCTTAGCTTCAGCAATTGTATCAGCAAAGTTTGCTTTGTCAAATGCTTCAAAAACCCAAGCAGAAAGCTCATAAAGACCAAAAGCAGCAATCAGAGTGATAAGACCAAAAATAAGTGATTTCTTATAACCATTCTTATCAATGTAACGGTTCGTTACAGGTCCCATTACAAGATAAGCCAAGAAGAATGAGAATACCAACATTGTAGTAAGTAGGTTCGTCATACCTCCACCCTTGATAAGGTAAGCTGCCTGCATAGGAGCTTGGAACTGCTGATTAAGACTTGTGATGAGCCCAATGAGCGACATCAATACTACCATTATGATAAATGGCATTAAGTAACTCTGTTTTTGTTGATTCATTTTGATACTTTTATTTTATTAAATTAGTTATGTGTTTTTATTCTTCCGTTGCTACCTTAAATAGGAATGTTGTCTTAGAGTGAAACTCTTCCCCAACGTTAAGGCGAGTTGTTGGATACTCAGGACGATTTGGACTGTCTGGATAGTGCTGTGTTTCTAAGCAAAGAGCTGCACGTGCTGGATATTTAGCATCGTGCTTGCCTCGCATATTTCCACTCATCCAGTTACCTGTGTAGAGTTGTACCCCAGGTTGGTCGGTGTAAACCTCCATAACGATACCTGTTTTTGGTGAAGAACAACGAGCAGCGAAGCCATAAGCTCCAAAAGGTTTATCCAAAATATAAGTATGGTCATAACCTCTTGCCCAATTAAGTTGGTCAATATCCTCGTCGATACGCAAGCCAATCTCCATTGGAGTAGTAAAGTTAAAAGGAGTTCCAAGGACTGGCTCAGCCTTTCCATAAGGGATTGCTGTTTCGTCTGTAGGTAAATATTCATTGGCTTTAATCTCCAAAATATGGTCGTGTACCGATTGGTCACCATTGCCTGAGAGATTAAAATAAGCGTGATTTGTTAGATTAACGATAGTATCCTTGTCCGTTACAGCAAAGTAATCAATCTCAAGTGAATTATCTTCTCTTAGGATGTAAGCTACACGAACAGCTAGGTTTCCTGGGTAGCCCTCTTCTCCGTCTTCTGAGCGATAGGTAAATGCAATCTTATGCTCGGCAAGCTGTTCGGCTTCCCAAAGGACAGCATTAAATCCCTTTAATCCCCCGTGTAAAGCATTAGGACCATTATTGACAGCAAGAGTATACTCTTCGTCATCTATAGAAAACTTACCTTTAGCAATACGGTTGGCATAGCGACCACAGATTGCACCAAAATATGCTTCTTCACTTTCAACATATTCTTTCGCCGAATCGTGTCCAATAACTACGTCTACCCAATTGCCATCACGGTCTGGTACAACAAGTGAAACAAGTTTAGCTCCTTGATTAATAAAGTGAGCCTCTACGCCGTTCTTGTTTTTTATTGAATATAGCTGAATTAAACCATCAGCAATTTCTAGTTCAAAGGCAGAAGCCTTTAGTTTTGCTTTATTATCCACCATAATTACCTTATTTATGCTTAATCTCTCAAGCGTGAATACTTAATTTCGACTTCAAATATACGAATTTATTGTTCTATAATAAAATTTCTACTCCAATAAAATAATAATTTATGTTTCTTTTCTTTGCAGAGCTTCTTTCTTTAGGTAAATGTCTTTCAAGAGAAAGCTTATTATTTGTCGGATATGAGGTTCTTATCTTGTACCATCGTTTGGCTTTTCTAAAGGTGTTTATCTATAGGATATTAGCTTTAATAGATAATATTTATCTTATTTATCTTATTATAGTTTAAGGCTGTTGCTTGAAGAATTTTATACCCCTACCTTTGTCTTCAGATAAAGCAAGACAGACTTGCAAAATATACATATAATATATAAGTAAAATGAACGTATTAGATATTACTGGGCTGAAAGCTGAGAATTTGAATGAAGTAGTTAAGGGTTTAGAACTATTGCTTGCTAATCTGCAAGTGCATTATGCAAACTTAAGAGGTTATCACTGGCACGTTAAAGGTAAAGATTTTGCAGTTCACCACGAACGCTTTGAGAAGATGTATGACGATGTTGCCGATAAGATTGATGTGGTTGCAGAGCGTTTGCTCCAGCTAGGGGTACAGCCAGAGAATAGATATAGTGTAAGCTTAGCTAAAAGTGAGATTAAGGAAACGACAGGTTTTACGAGTCCTGAAGCTATTCTTCCAGAGATTGTAAAGACTTACAAGACTCTTATTGCTCTCGAACGCTCAATCATTGAGCAAGCAGGGGAAGTGAATGATGAAGTAACGCTTGCTATTATGTCAGACTTCCTCGTTGGACAAGAAAAGGACGCTTGGTTCTTAGCGTCAATACTTAGCTAAAAAGCTGTTTAATTAAGACGAAAAAGTTTTTTTAGTGAAAGAATAAGGCTATGGTTTAACGACCATAGCCTTATTTGATAATATGAGAGTTCTATCTAATAACCAAGATAGTTCGACGGAGTGATTTGCTTCATTTCCTGCTTGATTTCTTCAGATACGTCAAGCGTATCAATGAAGTTTGCAATCGTTTCGCCTGTAATCTTTTCATTTGTTCGTGTTAGAGCTTTCAACGCTTCGTAAGGCTTTGGATAACCCTCACGACGAAGGATTGTTTGCAAAGCTTCTGCTACTACTGGCCAATTATTCTCTAGGTCTTGAGCAATCTTATCCTTATTAATAAGGAGTTTGTTTAGTCCTTTCTTTAGGCTGTTGAGAGCAATGAGTGTATGTCCTAGAGGAACTCCGATATTGCGTAGAACGGTAGAATCCGTTAGGTCACGTTGCAAACGAGAGATGGGGAGCTTACGAGCAAGGAAACCAAAAAGAGCATTTGCTAAACCAAGATTTCCTTCTGCATTTTCAAAGTCAATAGGGTTGACCTTGTGAGGCATTGCTGAAGAGCCAACTTCTCCTTCCTTAATCTTCTGCTTAAAGTAGTCCATAGACACATAAGTCCAGATGTCACGAGCTAGGTCAGTGAAGATGACATTAATACGCTCCATTGCATCAAAGAGGGCTGCCGTGTAGTCATAGTTTGCAATTTGCGTTGTGTATGCCTCACGTTGTAGCCCTAAATCTTGAGCAACGAAGTTATTAGCAAAGTTCAGCCAGTCGTGTGAAGGGTAGGCAACTCTGTGAGCATTCAAGTTCCCAGTTGCTCCTCCAAACTTAGCCGTATGTGGGACTTTGACAAGTTGGTTGATTTGCTCTTGAAGACGATAAACGAAAACCATCATTTCCTTACCTAGACGAGTAGGAGAGGCTGCTTGTCCGTGTGTACGTGCAAGCATTGGTACATCTGCCCATTCTTGAGCATATTTCTTTAGGAGTTCTAGGACTTCCTCCAGAAGGGGTAGGTAAACTTTAAAGATAGACTCTTTCAGCATTAATGGGAAAGAGGTGTTGTTGATGTCCTGAGAGGTTAGTCCAAAGTGTATGAACTCCTTTTCAGCCTCTAGACCTAATTCATCAAAACGCTCCTTAATAAAGTATTCTACTGCCTTAACATCGTGATTGGTAATACGCTCAATATCTTTAATGCGTTGAGCATCTTCGCTTGTTAGCTCTAGATAAATCTTGTGTAATTCATCAAGATTTACACGTTCTTCCAAACCTTTGAGTTGAGGGATTTCACGGCTTAATGCAATGAAATAAAGAATTTCAATACGGACACGGTAGCGAATGAGGGCTTCTTCTGAGAAAAAGTTCGAGAGAGCCTCTACTTGACGACGATAACGCCCGTCGATAGGAGAGATAGCTTGTAATGAATTCATTGATGAATGTGTTTTTTGTTTCTAAAAAATGTGTCTTGTCGCTCTTAAAATCCTTGTAGTTAAGGCTAAAAGATGCTCCAAGACAAAAATAAGATTTTTACAGATAGTACGCAACTTCTGTCCTAATTTCTCCTGTGTTATTTTGCACTTGTGTCCATACGTGTCCTAAATAAAACGCAGAAATAATAGCTGTATTTAGTCCAATCGGTAGGTTTCGACAAGCTCAGCGACCGAATAGAACCTATTAAAAGCTCCCCGTACAAAGCTCTACTTCAGAAGGGGTAATTGTTTAAGAAGCAGTTTTTATATAAATTCTTTAGACCGAACTCACGTTAAAGAAATATTCTATTTAAGGAGTGATTTTTCTTTTTGAAGTAACGCTAAAAGCCACGGGGAGGGGCGAGGTTAATTCAAAATTCAAAATTTATTTCACCCCGTGGTGAAATAAAAACTTATCTAGCTTAAATGACGTAAAGCTCAGTTTTCTTTCTTATTTTTGTAATAATGATTAGAAATTAAGAAAGGAATAAAACAAATGAATATAGCAATCGTAGGGGCAAGTGGAGCAGTGGGACAAGAATTTCTGAAAGTTCTCGCCGAACGCCCATTTAAGTTTAAGGAACTGAAGCTTTTTGCTTCGGCACGCTCAGCAGGAAAACAAATAATCTTTAAAGGCAAGAATTATACTATTCAAGAGCTTAGACACGGAGATGACTTTAAGGATATAGATGTTGCATTTGTTTCTGCTGGGGCTAGTATTTCTAAAGAATATGCTCAAACCATCACGAAGCACGGAGCTATAATGATTGACAACTCAAGTGCTTTCCGAATGGACGAAGATATCCCTTTGGTTGTGCCTGAAGTTAATGGAGCAGATGCCTTTGACTGCCCTAGACGTATTATTGCTAATCCAAATTGTACTACTATTCAAATGGTTGTGGCACTTAATCCAATCCATAAACTTTCACCGATTAAGCGTGTGCGTGTGGCAACCTATCAAGCTGCCAGTGGAGCAGGTGCAAAAGGAATGGATGAACTAGATAAACAAATTAACGCGATTGCAAAGAACGAAGAACCTCAAGTAGATAAATTTGCCTATCAGCTCGCTTATAACCTCATTCCTCAGATAGATGTCTTTATGGAAAATGACTATACCAAAGAGGAAATGAAGATGTATCACGAAACGCAGAAGATTATGCACAGTAAGATTGCTGTAAGTGCGACTTGTGTCCGTGTGCCAGTGAGTAGAGCTCATAGCGAAGCAATTTGGGTTGAAACGACAGAGAGTCTAGAGCTTGATAAGGTACGCGAGGCTTTTCGTGATGCAATGGGTTTGGTTCTGCAAGATGAACCTGAAAATCAAACTTATCCAATGCCTCTCTTTATCTCAGAGAAAGACCCCGTTTATGTTGGGCGTTTGCGTCGAGATATAGCTGATGACAAAGGTTTGAGCTTTTGGTGTGTAGGCGACCAAATTAAAAAAGGAGCAGCCCTCAATGCTGTACAAATAGCAGAATACCTAATTAGAGAAGGGTTTTTCAAGAAATAAATATACATAGTTACTAGATTAAATATAAAATGAAAGTACTTCATTCTATCCAAGAGGTAAAGGAGTTTGTTCGCTCTCAGCGTTCAGAAAACAAAACTATCGGTTTCGTGCCTACAATGGGAGCTTTGCACGAAGGACATATCAGTTTGGTTAATCAAGCAGTGAACCATTGTGATATTTGCCTTGTGAGTGTCTTCGTTAATCCAACGCAGTTTAACGATCCGAAAGACTTAGAAACTTATCCTCGCACTTTAGACGCTGATTGCAAGCTCTTAGACAAAGCTGGGGCAAAGGCTGTATTCTTGCCCACAGTAGAAGAAATGTATCCAGAGGAAGACAAGCGTACTTTTGAGGTAGGAGCTGTCGCAGAGGTAATGGAAGGAGCGTATCGACCTGGGCATTTCCAAGGTGTAATGCAAGTGGTAAGCAAACTTTTCGATATTGTTGAGCCTGATAAGGCTTTCTTTGGGGAGAAGGACTTTCAGCAAATTGCCGTTATTAAAGCAATGCAGAAGCTCCTCAAGTTGGAGGTTGAGATTGTAGCTTGTCCAATTGTCCGTGAAGCAAGTGGCTTAGCTCTTAGCAGTCGCAATCAAAGACTAACGGAAGAAGAACGTACAATCGCTTCGAATATCTATCGAGTGCTAAAGGAGAGTCAAAAGCTTGTAGGGGCTAAGAAACCAAAAGAACTTGTGCAGTGGGTTACGGAGGAACTGAATAAGATTGAACCTCTCAAGGTTGAATACTTTGAAATCGTTAATGCTGAAAGTTTAGCTAGCCTTGAAGATTGGTCTGAAGCAAAGCATATTCAAGGCTGTATTACTGTATATTGTAATGAGGTTCGCTTGATTGACAATATATCATACTCAAATATAAACTAAATAAAGAGAGAAAATAAATGCAACAGCATCTAACACGCAGAATAAAACAAGGATTTGCTATCGCTATTGCTCTGGTAACGCTTTTTAGTTGTGGAACTAAAAAGAAGAAACATCAGGCAGTAACGGAGCCTATAGCTCTAGTTGAGTTTCCTGCTAAAGAAGAATGGCAAGTGCCTAAAAGTGATAGTCTGCGTGGAGAAATGCGTGCTGTATGGCTTACACTTGCTTATGGGCTTGATTGGCCTAAAGTGAAAGCTGATAGTTATAGTGGTATTAGACGGCAAAAATCTGAGCTTAATCGTTTGCTGGATCAGCTCAAGAGAGATAACTACAATACAGTCTTTTTTCAGGCTCGTCTATCTGGCACTGCTTGCTATCTCGGTTCTAAAGAGCCAATGGCTCGTATCTTTACTTCAAGTGGTCGAAAGCCAAAGTACGACCCTCTCGCTTATGCTGTTCAAGCTTGCCACGAAAGAGGTTTGCAAATTCACGCTTGGCTTGTAACTTATCCGATTACTATTAGCCGAAGAAGTAAGCACATTGTCAAGCAGAAGAACCCTAGCTGGATTATTCGCCACAAGCGTTCACATAACTTAAACCCTGGAGAGCCAAGGGTTAGAACGTATATTGCTAACATTGCTCAGGACATCGCTAAGCGTTATGATGTAGATGGTTTACACTTTGATTATTTTCGTTATCCAGAAGGGGCAGAGGACTTTCGTGATGATAAAACGTACAAAAGATATGCTCCCAATGGAATGAGCCGTGATGCTTGGCGAAGAGATAACCTCTGTAAACAGCTAAAAGAAATCAATCAAAAAGTAAGACTTTACAAACCTAATATCCAAATTAGTGTTGCTCCTCTTGGGAAACTCAAACAGTTACCAAGCTTAGGTCGCAAACACGGATGGACTGCTTACGAAACCGTTCACCAAGACGTGGAGCGTTGGGCAAGGGAAGGTTTGGTTGATTTTGTCGCTCCAATGATGTATTACAAAGACGAGCTTTATGAGCCTTTCCTTGTAGATTGGCAAAAAAAAGTGGGTAAATATATTCCTGTAGTGGCAGGGCTTGCTCCTTACCGAATGAATGATACAGGTTGGAGTCCGAATACGATTGCTGAGCAAATCCAAATAGCACGCCGACATAAAGCTGGAGGAGTATCATTCTTTCGTGCAGAGCATATTGGTTCACGTAACGAAGAGATGAAGCAAAAAGTAAAGGATGCTTTTCGTAAGCCAGCTTTGCTACCTCAGTTGCACGGAATAAAACATACTCCTAAGCGTCCAGAGCATTTAGATGTTAAGGAGCTAAGTGATAACTCAATACTACTAAGTTGGGACTATCCTAATGCAAATCTAGATGATGTTTACTTCCGTGTTTGGGGAACGATTTATCAAGATGATGGCACTAAGCAGGATTTTATGATTGCAGATAAGGTGCAAGCAAAAGAATGTAAGTTTAGATTTAAGAAAGGCTACAAGGGAAACTGCTTAGAATTAGGCGTAGAAGCTGTCAATAAGGTTTGGCGTGCTAGTAAGCCTTGTCTTAGGAGTTTTGAGTTTAATCTCAACGAATTTAGAGCAAGGACAATGAAAAAAGAATATGACGGAGCAAAGCATTAATCTATATATACATATACCTTTCTGCTCGCAACGTTGTATTTATTGCGACTTCTTCACGCAGACTAATCTAAGTCTGCGTGAAATGTTTATTAAAGCTCTCTGTCAAGAACTAAAAGATAGACGTGATGAACTGGGGACAAATAGGGTGGCGAATATCTACTTTGGAGGGGGAACTCCTTCATTGCTTTCAATAGAAGAGTTAAGGACAGTCTTTGAGGTTATTCAAGAGTTCTATGATATTCAAGATGGAGCAGAGGTGACAATTGAATGCAATCCCGACGACATCAACGAGGCTTATGTTCAAGGCTTAAAAAGCTTACCCTTCAACCGTGTTAGTATGGGAGTTCAAAGTTTCAAGGATGATGACTTAAAGTTTCTCAATCGTCGCCATTCAGTGAAGGAAGTTTTCCAAGCAGTTCGCTTGCTCCAAGAGGGAGGTCTCACAAATCTTAGCCTTGACTTAATTTATGGTTTGCCCAATCAAAGCCTTGAAGATTGGACATATAACATCAAAACAATCCTAAGCCTTGATATTCCTCACATCTCAGCTTATCATCTAATTTATGAAGAGGGGACAGTCTTGATGAAACGTCTTAGAGAAGGCAAGGTGAAAGAGGTGCGAGAAGAAGATAGCCTGGCTTTCTTTGAAATCTTGATTAAATCCCTAAAAGATGCAGGATATGAGCATTACGAAGTTTCAAATTTTGCTAAAGAAGGAGCGTATGCTAAGCTAAATACAGGTTATTGGCAAGGTATTTCTTACCTAGGCTTTGGACCTTCGGCACATAGTTATGATGGCAAGAACAGAAGCTATAATATTCCCTCTATCAAGCAATATAATGAAGGAATCTTTGCTGGGGAGAGAGCTTTTGAGGAAGAGTGCCTTACTCTAGAGGAACAAGAACACGAATATATTATGACCCGTCTTCGGACTATGTGGGGGATTGATTTAGAGGAGATGGCTAGGCTTTTTGGTGTTAAGCAAAAAGCTAAGCTCTTAGTTCTAGCTGAACCCTATATTAGAGGAGGACAGCTTATCTTAGATAACGATACTCTTCGTTTGAGCAGTTCAGGAATTTTTATCTCTGATGCTATCTTAGTGGATTTATTTTCTTAGAATTCCTCTTTAGGCAATAGAAAAACCCCGAGGTAATAACTTAATTACCTCGGGGTTTTTTGTTGAGTGATTGGGCTGGGATTCGAACCCAGGACCGATAGCTTAGAAGGCTATTGCTCTATCCAGCTGAGCTACCCAACCAATCCTTTTTGCTTTTGCTCTGC
>PDWI01002861.1_pt1 | contig 33329 bp, 32 predicted proteins | sample 1430891 | NCBI WGS metagenome assembly PDWI01 (sample SAMN01162508, study PRJNA174530) | Oral metagenome, whole genome shotgun sequencing project. | biome: Marine environment; feature: Marine mammal; material: Swab sample of the gingival sulcus; isolation source: swab sample of gingival sulcus... | reverse complement strand
TTTAGTATCTAACTTGCTTATAGTACCAAGAATTACAAACCATAGATAGGCAACAAATAGATAACATATTATCGCTATAATGTTTAGTTTTGGTGTAATAGAACTATATATTGATGATAGAGCTATTACTAAGAAGATAATAGGAAAGACTTTTCCAGGCACTTCGTTGTTTTCTAATTGTTTTTTTAGTTTTCCTGTATACCATAGTGAGATAATCTGACCAGCCATACCAATTACGAGTAGTAATCCAGCAAGACCTGCTGCAGTAAATCCTCCTGCTACTGCTGACGCTGTAGCAACGTCTGGTTCAGATGTTGCTACACCTACACCACCAAGTATCCCAGCACCAAGCACCAACGGAATGGCAACTATTAAACTACCAATTATAGCTAATACTGCAAATAACCTGAGCAGTTTTGCTACTTCCAATCCCTTTTCTATGACTTCCTTTTTGTTATTAGGATCCACATTTTTAAATATTAAACCGATATTCATAATTTTTTCCTTTCAGCGCACTGCGCCAGTTTCTCTGAATGAGAATTACACCCCTGTATATCTCATAGCACCTACAATAATATATTACCCTAGTTTTTTATTATTAAACATTTTTTAGATATTTTCATTCGTTTTCGAACTTATAAAATCAGTTATTAATAAATACTTGCTTCTAATAACTTTACAAAAGTATCCACTACTACATCATCAAAGTAGCTATCTATTTCTGCATCTGTCTTACCTGCGAAATTTTCATCAATAAATCTGTCGATATCTTCGTCACTTGTTCCACCAAAGATGCTAATAAATAGGTTGTCAACATCTTCTTCTGTAATATCACCAAATACGTCCTCTAATAATTCATCAACTGTTTCATTAATATCTTCTTCTGTAATATCACCAAACGCTTCTTCTAAAAGATCATCAACCATTGCCCCGTAGTTTTCTTCTAGGTATGCATCGACTTCGTTATCATCCATAGCCATTAATTCATCTGTGCTTACGCCATCAAATACGATTTCTGTAAAAAATTCTAGTTCTTCGCCATAATTTTCTTCTAGTATGTTCCCGATTTTTTCTAAATTTTCCTCTTGGCTAAGCACTGTTTTAGTTGCTTGGTTTGTGTTATTGTTTTCTATACTTTGTGCGTAAATTCCAAATGTGCTTCCTGCTAGTACCAAAATACTTAGTGTAATTGTTGTAAATAGCTTTTTCATTTTATTCCTCCTAATTGTTTAAAATGATATTTTTGTTTTCGTTTTCTTTCGCTTTCCTAAGCTGTGATTACATAATACCAAATTAAAGTATTTAAAGTTACCGTGAAGCTGCTATAAAAGTGTAATAAAACTGCCACAAACTTTTTATGCTAATCTCAGATAAAATCTTTAGTCTGTCATTCAGAGCCTGTGAAACACTACAAACTTTTATAAAGTCTAGATTCCTACGTCGCTATGCTCCTCTGAATGACAGACTTTGTGAGTTTGTATAGAGTTTCAAGGCGTGGAATCTTAGACTAAAGTTTTAAATATGAATTAGTATAAGAAAATAATTTGTTATCTTGCGCATTGTTAGGGTATTCCTTTGGAGGTTCGGACTGCCGTAAAACCAAGTAATGAGCAACAACCCACGAGCGATAAATCACTCGAAGGTTCGGACTGCCGTCCTAAATAGTAAAAAGCAGATATAAAACTAATTTTAAGCAAGCTTAATTAGTTTTATATCTGCTTTTTACTGCTCATTACTTGGTCTTCGAAAAATCCCTAGGTAACGTAATCATGAATGCCACACCATTAATCTTATTAATAGCAGCTATCTCTCCACCACTTAATTCTACAATTTCTTTTGCCATGGCTAGACCTATGCCACTACTAAAATCATCTTTTGAGTAAAAGCGTTCAAAAATATGTGCTAAGTTTTCCTTTTTAATCGGCTTACCATCATTAAAAACTTCAATGCATAAGTACACTTCTTTTACAAAGGTTTTTATGATGACCTCTGTCTCTGCAAACTTAAAAGAATTATCAATCACCGTATTAATCGCCTTATATAGTTGAAGTTCATCTCCAACAATGAGTGGATGTTCTTCATCAATTAATACCTCAACATTTAGATTTTTCTTCTTAATTTTTTGTCTGAAGTTTTGCATGCTATCATCTATAATGTCTCTTATATCTATAGTATCCTCTTTTAGAACATAATTTTTACTCTCTAGCTTTGAAATATTCAAAATTTCATCAATGAGTTTTTGCATTTTTTTACTCTGTTTTATGATGACCTTACTAGCCATTTTGTAGTCTGCAATAACGCCTGTTTCTATACCCTTTGCATAGCCCTCTATCGACATAAGGGGTGTCTTTAATTCATGGGATGAGTTTTGAAATAAGTGCTTGATCTCATCTTGGTCCTTTTCAATTTTACTGCCCAAATAAAAACCTGATAGAGAACCAAAAATTATTGCTGCAAAGAGGGCAACAGCAAAAGTAACAGAGAGCACAAGCAAAAGTAAATTAATAAAATCTATCTCCGCATAAATGATAACATCAATATACTCCTCTTCACCTTCTAGTGGAGTAGCTATCCCTACATGTTCTAGAAAACTACTTTTTTGAACAGAAATTGGATATATGCAAAAATCGCCAAAATCATTACTTATCATTGATACAGTATTCATACCTAGCTTTGTATTCTCATAGCCATTCCGTATCGACAGTTTTTTTTCTGATAACTTGGTTTTATCAAAATCTTTTGTAAACACAATATAGTCAATCGGGAATAATGGATTTTCTTCATAATCTAAGTCAACGTATTTACTATAATTTTGAAAGAATAATGCCTTTTCCTCAAGCGCATTCTTACTACCTACTTTTACATAGTAATCTTTATACTGACTTGTCACAGTAAGGAGTACAGCAAGAGTCAACACAGTAAAAACCAGTATCGTTATAATCATATTTTTCTTTGTATTTACCATTTTATTCACTCTGTTCTTCTAAAATATAGCCATATCCCCACTTATTTCTTATCACCAACCTGCTATCTGCTTTATCTAGTTTTTTTCTAATTCTCCTAATTGTTTCATCTGTTACTCTAGTTTCAACTGAACTATCATATCCCCAAACATCTTCCAACAACTTTTCTCTGGATATCGCCTCTTCATAGTGACGCATCATATATTCTAGACAAGAAAACTCTGTTTTTGATAATGGAAGCTCAACATCATTGACATACATCAAGTGTTCCTTTTTATTGTATAATAAGTCACCACACTGAATATTGTCATCCTTTTTCTCCGAACTCAGCTCAGCTCTTCTAAGTAAAGACTTTACCTTCATACCTAGCCTAACCGGATTAAATGGCTTTACCAAATAATCATCAGAACCTAAACTAATTCCCTCAATATAATCAGCATCTGTATCTTTTGCTGTAAGGAGAATGATAGGAACTGTAGATATTGCCCTTAAATTCTTACAAATTGTGAGTCCATCACTGCCTGGCATCATAATATCAAGAATAACTAAATCAGAAGGCTCGTCTAAAAACGCTTCATACAAGTCATCCCCAGTACCAAAAGTCGAAACCTCATGGTTTTCATTCGTCAGAAAAATATTCAGTAATCGAAGGATATCCTTATCATCATCTGCAATATATATCTTTGCCATAGCACCTCCTAATAGTCTAATATCGATGCCTTATTATACCCCAAACCCGAATGATAAAAAACTAGTGTTTAATACCTCTCAAACACAACCTCTTCACCATCATATGTCTCAAACTCATTCACAATGTCATTTTTTATCTTGTCCTTGATATCTGAAGCATTTTCTTCTTCCAATAATTTAGCTACCTCTTCATGAACGCCATCCATGTCATAGACTATGTTAAAATCAAAGAGCTCAAAGCCTTCATCCACTTTATGCAGGATATACTTTTTGTAGACGACAAAATCCCTTTTGCCCTTTAAGTCAATCATATTCAAATTCACATTATCTGCCGTATAAAAATGCCTTGTAAAGATAGTGTAAGATTTTTCTGCGTTATAAACTTTTGACATTTCTTTATAATTTAACGTAATAGCACCAAAGCTGTTTAATGCAGCCTCATCAAAGTCCTTTTTATACGTTTTACTTATCTCTTCAATACTTAAATTTTCAAGCACTTTAGGCGTCAATGGTTCAACCCCTATCATACCAATACTTCCGATAAAGTCATCCTTACTTGGAAAATAAATATAATCATTTAATTTACTTTTTACAGGCTTATTAGTTACAACACCAACAGTCTCACTCAAGTCGCTCATCTTCACTGTAAAGCTATTAAGCTTGTCAAAGAAGTTATCCATATCAACAACAATCTTTTTCACCCTGTCTACATCACTTAACTGCTCTGATTGCTCGGTAGAGCAGCCAACAAAAAGACTACCTATAACAAGCACAGACAAACATAGACTAGCAACGTACTTCCACTTCATAGTGGACCTCCTTACACTTTCTTTGTAAAATTCATAAATAACACAGAAAAATACTGTGATTACTATTAGCTGTAATGTCAAATAACTGTTTTTACTAGCGTTTGGAGTTTTAGGTTTTCAAAAATGAAACTTTTTTTAATTTTGCGTGAAAAAATCAGGACGATTTTCTATGAGAAGCGTACACGGACGTACGCTTTTGAAGTTAGCAAAATTAGAAAAAGTTATGCACAAAACCGTTAAGAAACTGCCAGCTGCGCTATGTAAAAATAGTATTTGACAACATCACTACACTTTATTTTACATCATTAAGCAAAGAAAAACAATCCAATAACTTGCCTAAAAAAAGAACGACTGCTAAGCTGGAAATCCAAACCTAGCAGCCATTGAAACAAATTAAAACATTAGTTTGTAAGACTATTGATATAGTAATAATCACCATCTTTTTTCAAGGTAAGTGTAAGAGTTTCCTCCCCCTCTCTACCTTGCCCTTTGCCAACAAGCTTTATGACACCGCCATTAATATTACCTGACTCTGCCTTAAACCTACCTGGTCCAAAGTCACTGGCTATTGAGTAAAACGAATTGTAAGGCTCATCCATATAAATGAGGTTTTCCTTACCTACCCAGTTCACTTCAGAAAGACTAGTATTTAAGTACATCTTTAAGAGCTCATCTACCTTTTTATATGGAATTTTTCCCACAGGTGTTACTGTCTCTGTTATGCTTTTTGCCTTTTTAAACGGGAATGACTCCACTTTTTTCAGTGCTTCAAACTCCGCATCACTTATCCTCATATCCCTATCCATATAGTAGACTAAATCATATAGGTTGATGTTCTTAGGACAATCATAGGTAGAACTCAAAGCGTGAGTAATGGGATTTAAACAGTTTAACCCATCATAAATCCTCTTTCGCACTACCCACCTATCTCCATAGGAAACATATATCTCAAAGAGCTGATTGATATCCTTTAGCTCTGCTTCTGTTAACTCTCTATTCTCATTATCACCAACATTTACCTTGATACCCTTATCAAAGTAAGCAAACTTATCTGAAGGTTCATCATCAATACTAAAAGAGTATTCAGGATAAGCTGAAATAACGTCAGCCTTATACACGCTATAGTTTGCAAGGTGTTGTTTTAACAACTGACTGATAGCGTATTTTACAGCTTTTCCATCGTCTTCCATCATATCTGCAGCTAAATCACCATCAAATTTACTTGGGTTTTCCTTATAGCAGAACTCCTTCATAGCTGCCATTTTTTCTTCTTTGGTTTTAGCAGTCAATAAACCTGGCTCTTTCACTTCAATAAACTCTAAGTTTCGCTCACTATCACTACTATAAACAACAGCCATCGGCATATACCTATGACCTAAATCATACACGGTATGACTGCCATCACTGTTCCTATAAAGCTGATACTTATTCTCCATAGCATAAATATACTGTTTTATGACACTTGAGCCATCATTCTTGTCGTCGTAATCAGCCCTATAATACATAAAACTCACAATGTAAAACTGCTCCTCTTGGTTGTTGGGTGTAATGGTATCAAATAATAACTTCATCTCATCTTTTTCTGGGAAATCACTTTTTGACTCATACCTATAATTTGGTAGGCTGATGAGTTTTCGGTTTGTATATTTTTCATACCACTCTTTTCCAGTAGCGTATTCTCCTACATTGGCAGTGATGCCAATCACTTCCTGACATATCTTTGCCATGAGCTGTTCATTAAGACCATCCTCTGTTGAAACAGATAACTGCTGGAGAAAGTAATCACTAGCCTTTTTATCATAGGAAAGAATTTTCTTGTAGGCATCATTGTTTTCCTCAATATAATCCTGAGGGTCTGATGACGACTTAGGTGAGGATACTAGCTTTTCAAAGAGCTTATAAAGCTCCGCTTCAGAAATAGCGTCAACATTTTTGTCATCATCATCAAGAACAGCAGTATCTGAACTCACATCTGATGCAAAGTCACCTCTTCCACCCTCAAAAAACTTATAGAATTTAAACTTATCGTCATAGGCTGTCTTGTCTACATCCACATCAAAGTATAAGACATCAGACTCCTTCTCAAATCCCTTGTCAAAGACATCCTTTAACATAAAGCTGTACTTTTGTTGTTCACTGCCATCTATGACAAAATCAACAACAGATAGGTTCTTTACAAGTGATAGGAGGATAGTAGAATTTACCCTATATAGATATACCTTTTCTTCTAACTGCTCATTAGAAAGTCCGCTACCTCCAGTGGATTTTAATTTAATTATCACGCCATAAGGCTCTTTCTCTGTATGTAATTCAATACTTTCATATGTTACACCTTCAGGAAATTGAAGTAAATTAATCAGTGCTGAAATTTTCGAATTATCCCCTGTAAATTCAGTCCTGTTTTCCCAAAGTTTATCAGTATCATAGTACAAACCATCCCTAGTAACTTTTATATCAAAGTAATCATCAGTAAGAAGCCCCAGTTTTTCAAATGCACTGTCAATGGCGACTTTTTCAGCTTGTCTATCAGCCTTTACTCTGTCATCATAACCATAAAGATATAGTCTAAGACCACCTGCAGCATCCTTGATATGATATACACTGCCTACATAACTGACAAATGCAGGGCGAAGCACCGTACCAGCTGAGATGACCTTCCCATCAAATGCAATGATATAGCTACTATTCACATTGTCCTCTGTTCCAAGGATTAGTGAACCTCCTCTTGCAAAATATGGCTTTACTTGATTCTTATCCATGTCTCTATACGCATTTACTTTCTCATCAGATAGGAATATCATCATAGTTTCCTTGTTGTAGCCAGTGATGTCCTTATTTGTCAAAACAGGCTTAGAAGTATCTACAATTTTCTGATACTCCTCTATGCTCTTTTCCATCCCTGTTGTCTGGTATATTTCAATGGTATGCTCTTTCTTAAAAAATGTAAAAAGCCCTATAATCATAACACAAGCTACAAGTAATACCCCTATAGCAATATACTTCTTTTTAGAACTTTCTTTCTTGTCTACAGACATTGTCAGCCTCCTTCTATGTCACGTTTTAAATCTAATTAATACTAATCTTTAATTAAACTGCACATTAAGATTCCACACTTTGATAATCTAAGTAAGACAAAAATCGTTAAGATTCCACGTCTTGAAACACTATACAATACAACAACCTTTGTCATCTTTCGAAACCCAAGTGTCGAGCATCTATAATTAGTAAATAATACATCAAGCTTGCTTGTATAAATATATTTACAAAATTATAGATATTGGACGCGACGCGGGCGACCGAATAAAGCGAAGCGGAGTGAGGGGAGCTCGACACCCAAAGTAATATCCGTGGAGTCTTAAAGCTTGTGATGTATTGTAGTGTTTCATAGACTCTGAATGACAACGATTTTAATGTCTTATAAGATTTTCATAGGTTCTAAAAGACAGACTAAAGTTTTAAATAGGTATTAGTACTAATTAAATTCAAGCAATAAAAAACTATGAGTATACAACACCTTTATACACCCATAGTTTTTTATTGTCAACCATATAAGTACAGTTCACAATAAATTAAGAAATTCGTAAAAAAAATTACACATCATCAAAGGGATTACTATTAATCCATTTGCCAAAGACCACTGAATTTTTATTCTCAGAATAACCAAGATAGTCATACCCTAGTTTCTCAAGAAGAGCTATACTTGCCAAATTCTCCCTGTTTGTAAAGCTAATAAACTCAAAATCTGGATACTCTCTATGCAACAAGTCAATAAAACTTGAAAGCACCTCATGAGCATAGCCCTGCCGATGAACTTTATAGGAAAAAGTGTAGCCAAGTGATATCGTATTTTCAACAGGCATCACAACGACTTCTCCTATCATTTCGCCTGTGGCCTTAAGGGCTACAGCAAAAATCGTGTTATCATCTACACCAAGCTCATCTCCTTTGTGCTCCTTGATGAGATTTTTTATACCTTCTAGACTTATAGTCTGATTTCGCTGATATCTAGCACACTTTTCATTATTTCTATAGTCATACATCACCTCTGAATCAGTTTCTACAAGTGACCTAAGGACTAATCTATCCGTTTCTACAATTATCATACTACTCATTTCTCCTCATAAAACTAGCTCTACTCTCAATTCATACTAATCTCAAGTAAAATTTTTAGTCTGTCATTCAGAGCCTATGAAACACTACAAATTATTGCAAATGCTTAGATTCCTACGTCGCTACGCTCCTCTGAATGACATATAGGGTTAGCTCTGTAGAAAAACATTTGGGTTAATTTGTATAGTGTTTCAGGGCGTGGAATCTTAGACTAAAGTTTTAAATATGAATTTGTATAAAATTAGCTCTACTCTCAATTCAATCACAAAAAACAAGAGAATACAAGTAAAATACTCATATTCTCCCATTTTATATTTGTTATTTCTTAACGTCTATTTTTGTTCAGGTATCTCTCTCATATTTGTTTTCTTTTCAAAGCTATACGCAATTTTAAATATCTCACCATCTGAATCCAATCTGCCAGAGAACGTAGCACCAATAGGCTGCTCTTCGTTATGACCAAATGGAACTGTAATTTCTGGTGCACCAGCTATTGCTGTTAGGACAACACCATCATTATCTTGAAATACCAATGCATCTAAGTTATTATCATCCATGACCTTATTTAATTTGACCTGAGCCATTTTTAAAATATTTTTAACTTTTTCATCATCGTGTTCTTTAAATTCAAGGCAATTCTCTAAATGACTCTGCCCATACCTCATTCTAACTTTAGGGTCTTCTTTGTTGTATTCAACTAATTCCTTCAGTGACTTAATAGGAGCATTAAACTCTTCCAAATAAGCATTCAAATCTTTCTCAAAGTCATTTGTCAAAATAAACTTTACATCAACTTCTTCTGTATCAACCTTTACATCAATAGCTTCTGCGCCCATTTCTGTCAGTTTTGCCTTTACAGACTTTGTAAAATCAGTCTCTTCATCTGATAATATGCCAATTTTCTTCCCTGAAATGTAATTTTCGTCTAGTTCTACATCTATCTTATTTTTAGTTGCTGAGTTTAAAGTAGTCAATGCATCTTCTACCGTTTTAGAAATAATACCAACTGTATCAATGCTTAGTGATATTGGAATAACACCTTCGCCACTAATTCTATCCCTTGTAGGCTTATAGCCAACAGTTGAATTAATAGCTGCTGGAGCAACGATAGAACCAGCTGTCTCTGTACCAAGAGTTACAGTAGCTAAATCTGTAGCCATAGCTACAGCACTACCAGCACTAGAACCCAATGGTGAAAGTTTAATTGGATTAAACGGGTTATGAGTTTGCCCTTTTTTTGCACTGTATCCACTAGGATTCTTTTGACTCATCCAATTAGAGAGTTCTGACAAATTAACTTTACCCAATATGATAGCGCCATTAGCTCTTAATTCCTCAATTACTGGTGCATCTTCACTTGGAATAAAATCCTTTAAAGCATAGACACCAGAACTTGTAGGCATATCATTAGTATTGATATTTTCCTTTGCTAATACTGCTATACCTTTGAGTGGCATAGATTCATCCATAGCATCATATTTCCTTGCTTCTTCCATTGCCTTAGGATTAATTTCACTTACAGCATTATTACCCATTTCACTTTGGTCTTTTTCCTTAATATTAATGAGGTAATAAGCTATCAACTCCTCATAAGTAAACTCTTTTTTCTCAATACTTGCCTGAATCTCAGCTATGGTTTTATGAGCCATTAAATCCGATTTTTCTTTTACAGCAGTTACATCGACATCCTTTAACTGTTCATCAATACTTTCTATTATCTCTTCATTGCGAAAAGCTACTCTCTCTTCATCTGATGGTAGCATTGAATTAATCCAATACAGAAAACCACCACCCACAATAACAGCTATACCAATAATTACTCCTATACCAATAAATACTTTTTTCATTTTTTTCCTCACTTTGCGTACATACAATTTTCGATACTTCTTATTTACCCTTTATCGAAACATAATAATCATAAATTTTATTATATAAGAAAAGTATATTCTTATAATCACATAAAATAAAACTTAATAATTCTAATTATCAAATTATTATATTCTGAAAACTACAGTATATACGCTCTCACAATTTCACCATAATACGCCACGTGAAAATCCCTATTATTCCCTGAAAAATCACTGTCAACATCCTTGGGATAACAGTAGTCCTTGATACTGTCTGGCATAGTAGTTCCATCTTGAAGTATCTTGTGCACTACCTTACACTCCAGCGTGAGTGGAAGCTCCTTAATACAAGGTGCTGATACCTCATCAGCATCAATCAATGTCAATCCCAAATCAGCTACCTTATCAACGTCTCGACCAGAATTTCTCCCACAATACCTGATGATATTCTTGTCGTATTTTCCATAGGGAATATTCACTGTAAATTCCAAACTCTCATCTAAGAGTTCTCTAGTATATCTACCTGTTCTGACATAGGTGATAAATATTGGCTTATTCCACTCAATGCCAATACTCCCCCATGCAATAGACATCGGATTAACCTTGTCCTTAGCCTTTGTCGTAATAAGTACGCCAGACTGTAACTTCTTTAAAATATGCTCTGCATAATCAAATACTTTTATATCTTTTTTCATCGTATTTCTCCCACTTACTAAGTGAACTGATAATTACAACTCGCCTTTCTCCGATAATATAATCGCTATCTTTTGTGTGCTTTCAAATTGAGATAATAGTATAATCATAATAACAGTAATAGGAACACTTAACAACATCCCTACAACACCCCACAACTGTCCCCATACTGCCAAAGCAATGATAGTAACCATAGGGCTGACATTTAAACTCTTACCTACCACCCTTGGTTCTATGAAATTACCCACTACCATTTGTATTGCACCAATGGATAAAATAGTGATTAAAAATGGCATAAATGTACCAAATTGAAGTAGGCTAAAGACCGCTGGAAATACCGTAGCAACAAGTGAACCTATTGTTGGTATATAGTTGAGTAAAAATATCAGAAACGCCCAAAAAGCAGGGGCATCAATACCTATTATTTTGAGTACAATAAAACTTAAAACACCTGTTAATAAACTCATCAACGTTTTTACACGAAAATATCCTGCAAGAGAATCTTCTATTTTCTTTAACATCTTATCAACGTTTTCTCTTTTCTTTTCATCTGGAAAAAGTGCTGCCAATTTAGGATTTATAGTATTGGATTCAAGGAAAATAAATAGCAAATAAATAAGCACCATCATAAAATTAGAGAAGATACTAGATAGTCCATTGGCTAGTTGCGTAAAGATGTTTTGCATATCAAGCGATTTAAGCAAAGTCTTCATCTGTTCTGCCAAATTAATTTTCAATATGGCCTCTATCTTAGATGCTACATTATATATGTTCGTTTCATAAGATTCATAGGAAGACAGTATTTGAGATATACTAGTTTTAATGATACTCGTTGCAAAATAAAGTACAGACACCAATATAATAGCAATTATTAATGACTGTACAACGTTAGGGAACAAAGCATCAAAACCCTTGATTTTGTGAAAACTTTTCTTTATCTGAACGGTTGCAAACCAAAGCAAAAAGGCAATAATCACCTGAACCAATATTGATTGACCATATATTAGTATTAGGATTGTTCCCATAGCTACTATAAATAAATTTGCAAGATTTTTTATCATTTTTTCCCTCGTTTCTATTTTTATATATTACTACATTCTTTTTTGATAATCTAATGATTTTAGACTAAGTTTACTATTTTCACTAATAATACTTAAAACGTTGTTTTACGGACCTCTGATGTCCCCAAGGAATACTGCATATTAAATCGTCCACAAGTTGTGGATGATTTACTTCTGAGTATGTTTCATAAAATTTTTTCATGTATTTTAAATTCGTAACGGAAAAACCTTTAACATTAGGTATCGCGTTTTGTAAATCCATACTCAAATTCTTATAAAAGCTACTTCCCCACTTACTTTCAGCTTTTAATTTTACTATATCTTCTCCTAAAGACCAGTAAAATAAAAGCATCTCCTTATTTATCGAAAACGCAGCTTTTATCTGTCTTTGCTTATATAGATGGCTGATTTTTTCAACCCATCTTTTATACTCTTCATCTATTTTTATAAGTGAATTCATAACTTTCTCCTAAAACTGTAGACTGATGACAAAACACACTACATTTAAACTGTATCAATAACCTTGAATTGCTCTAACACCACTAGCATATTCTCATCAAAGTCTATGCCAAGTTCACGTAGTTCAGCTGTAAAAAATTCTCTATGAACTCTCTGCCAGTAATCCAAAGACCTGTCACCTTCTCCCTCTCTATAAGCAAAGTCAGCTGACACATCTGAAAATCTAACAAGTTCAACTAACGTAGTCTCTATAATAGCCTTAGCACAACCATCATAATCCGTAATAATAGATATTTCCCCTACTTGGGGAAGAGTTTCTCCTTCCTCTTCATAAAGAATATGCAGTGAAGAAGTTGCCGTTTTGATACCATTTTTTACAAGCTCTGCTAACGCATCAGCATCTCTTTTTTCATAGCAAAAATGATAAATTTCTGTCACTTCTCTCTTTGCGTAAGTAGGATGACTATTAATAAAATCAGACCACGCCTTATCTGGTGAAATACTCCTCATAACTTCTCTATTTCCTTATATCAATGTTCTACTGTTTAACTATTAATCTTTATCATAACTCTATGTAGCAGTAATAAGTTTAGTCCTATAATAATAAGACTTAATAGGGAATAACAAATAATATTCATCAGCGAGTAAAAAAACATAGTATATACCTTGTAAACGATAAATAAACAGACTGGTATCTCAAGAACACTTGTAAAAACTGCTGGAATATATGAACTAATAGCAAGGCTTTGACCTACATGTACAATCAAATGGACCGTATAGGCTATAAACGCTCCTAGCCAAAGATTAAAAAAATCATACTTTAGGGAAATAAAGCAAACAATGACAGACAATACTAACTGCTCTGTTATGGCAAAAAGCATTGCCTTTTTTGAAAAATACGTTGAAACATAATCAAGTATTTCCCTTGGTCTACCACTGAACTTATCCTTATTTTTATGAAACCACTTTTCAAAACCAAATAGCTCTTCTAGTTCATGAACTAAAAATAGCAAAGGAAAAAGCCAAACAAAACTTCCCACTTTAACTCCTTAATACTTATCATTTAATTACATCTAGTCAAAACTTACATCCACTAATTTATCATAAGTCTTTAGCTCTATATCAGATGTAACACCTTGTTTCAATGTCTGGTCAAAAAATGAAGTTATCAGTTCTCTAAACATATCTGTCAAATAGGCGCTATCTGTACTGCCAAGATACCCTAAAGGCTTCATCAGTGAAGAATACATATACGCCATCGAAAAATCATAATGCGTTGTTCCCTGAACTTGGTACACTAAAGGATTATTCTTACAATGATTGATTAAAACGCTCAAATTCTTGTTATTTGGACCAACTTCCCACTGCTCACATCTCAAAAATAAAGAAGGGATACATAGTCCACGTGTTAGTACATCTTCTGATACTGGTTCAAGCCAACTATCTAATGCTATAACTGATGTAATCCTATCATCCCTAGTTGCCAAAGTCACCTCAGCGCCAGAACCAGTAGAGTGACCCAATAGTCCAATATTATCAACATCTATTTTACCTAAAAATTGCTCACTATTACTATTTAAATCCGTCACAAAATCAATCGTACATGAAATATCATCAGCAAAAGTATTGATAACAACAAATGCTTTCTTCATAAACTCAGCTGTACCTTGACCCATAATTTCTAATTTTATCGGCTTAGCATGACCATCTTCAAAAACTGTCAATGCTGATGCATAGCTATGGTCAATACCAACGACAATATAGCCATGACTAGCTAGCTCCTCTGCAAAATCCTGATACAAAGATTTTGAACTTCGCCAGCCATGTGACAGTATGACAACTGGGTATTTCTCTTCCTTCTCACTAGTAGTGCCATTTAAATAAGAATTTGACTCTATACTAGCAGTCTTATCCAATAAGAAAAAGGGTAAATTAGAATCTGTTGCCAGTGCCCTAGAAAGTGCTAGTCCCTCATGAAGCCACTTTATTCTCTCAAGACCCTCATTAGAATCAATGGGATACCAAAGCTGAAGCCTAAATTCTCTATGCTTCCCAGAAGTATCGTACTGCTCTATTCGCGTTTTATCGACTACATCATAATACCTTGTCCCCACTAAAAAAGACCCAGTAGGAACAGGCATTGTAAAGGTTGGAAATGCCAAAAATGAAGCAGCAGAGAACACCAATGGGACAATTAAAAATACACCTATAAAGACATGGTGTTTAAAATTAAAAAGAATTAACAATAAAGAAAGCACCAAAATTAAATACAGTGGATAATAATACCAAATCACCTTATTTTGAACTGATATAATAACAATCAAAATAGCTAACAAGACAAATAGTGAAATTGATACCATATTGTTTGCTACACTGTATTTAAAAAATGAACCTATAAGCAATAAAGCACTTAAAAAGGTAAAAAGTTCTAGTACACTCATTGAATACTCCCTTTTTTTGGCAATCATTATAAATTAATTGACCACCCTCCATCACGAACTCTACTATTCTCTATTATCTCCAAATAAAATTATAACACAAGCACCTAAGTTCTTAAATATACAATAAGATAATTTTTATCAAAATTATTGACGAGACAATAAAGAATAGCAAATTTTTAGTACTATTATACTACGTGACACTTTTCCACTAAAAAAAATGAAAACAAGTGACCAATTGACCATTTTTTTTTATTTTTTTAATCCTGTTTTGACCCTTTTACTATACTTTCGTTAGTTATTATAAGTCTTTACTATTTCTACAAAAAAATTCACCCCACTCACTAAGGCTTCTTCTCTCATTTGTATTGTAGGGGTATGTAGTCCTGATGTATAGCCTAGCTTCTTGTTTCTAATCCCCACAAAGGAATAATTGATGGGACTTAAATCCGAAAAATATGAAAAGTCTTCACCCAATAAATAAGGCTCTTCTTTAAGCTCATAGATAGCACCAGAATTTACAGCACTTTTTTCTACTAAGTCCATTAGCGTATCATCATTTATAACAGCAGGACAGCTAGGCGAAAAAACTAGTTCTACTTTAGAGCGACTAGAAGCTGCAACCCCATCACATATCTCTTTCATACGATTTTTAATAAGCACAAAGTCATCTTCATTGTATGTACGTATTTCACCTTGTATAAGCCCATTTTGTGGAACAGCATTGACCACTTCACCACTATTCATTTTTCCAATATGGATTATATTGGTATGCTGACTATCTAAACTGTAAATTGGAATCATCTCAAATTGTCGATATATTTGTACACAAGTATTCATTGCATTAATTCCATCTTGGCGCATGCCAACATGAGCAGATTTACCAGTCACTTTTACAGTAAACTCATTACATCTTGCCATAATTGCCCCATATCGAGACACAATCCTGCCTTCTTCATAATCTGGATTCACATGAAGTGCAAAAGATGCCTTAATGTTAAACTTCTTAAAGTCATAACTATTTATTAGTATTTCTGCACCACCAAAAGCTTCTTCTGAAGGTTGAAAAACAGCTACTACATTAACAGACAACATCCCTTTATTTTTTAAATCAAGAATCTCTTTTACAGCACCAAGTAGCATTGTAATATGAGCATCATGTCCACAGGCGTGCATGACCCCTTCATTTTGCGATTTATAATCTATCTCATTGAGTTCAGTAATAGGGAGTGCATCTATATCAGCTCTTAACAGAATAGATTCATCACTATTATTATTTGCTTTTATACAAACGATTGTCGCAGTATCCATGGCAGTTTCATACTTCAACCCCATTTTATCTAGTTCATCACGAATATACTTTGCTGTATTATACTCCTTTAATGAAAGTTCTGGATTGGCATGTAAATATCTTCTCCACCTTCTTAAATCATCTATTGTTGTAGCTTCCATAGATGTTGTCCCCCTTAACCTAATTATGTGTTTTAATCATATTAAAACCTATACCAAGAACCTATTTACTTTGACTCTCTATGTGCTTTGCCACTTTCTCCCAATCACTTTTTTGAATCTCAAAACCATTTTTACTTGTATTACTACCTCGACCTCTGTTCATGACACCTAAAGCACCACAGTGAGATAAGGCAAAAATCTTTGCGCCATCTTCTGTTGTTAATGGGTTTTGTAATGATTCTTCAATGATTTGGTTGTAATTATATTTACTGTGGTTTCGACCTGCAAAGCACCTATCTCCCAAAAGTGACTTACCCACTGATAAATAGGTTTCTTTCCCAAGACAAATAATAATCTGTGGTTTCAAAATATCTACCAACCTCTTAAAGTGCTCTTTCATAGCATCACTCATCCAAGTACTTTTATAACCACCACTGATTTTACATCCCTTAGGTCTATACAGCGGAAATACATTAGTAAAAAATAACTTTTCATGAACACCATCAAGAACATCATAAGCAATGTGTTTAAATAACTCAATTAGATTATCATCAGTATCATTGTGATGACCGTACATATAGTGAACAGAATTGCCTTTGTTCATTGCTTTTACATTTTCAAATACCTGAGAGTATTTATCATCTAATGAACCCCAATCTTGTCCCACTAAAAGTATCTTAGGATTTAAGCTGTTTGAGCCTTTTGTATTTCTTCCCTGCCAATAGGTCCATAAATTGACTTCCTTACAAAAGTCACACCATTCTAAGACCATCTCTTTTCCATCTACAGTGACAGTCCTATCCTTCTCACTAAGGTTACTGTAATACTCTCTCATATCTGCACAAAGTGCATTATACTGCTCTTGTTTACTATTTGTATTCATCTTCCTATCTCCTTGTTTCGAATAATCTGGTGCTGAACAATCAATTATGATGACAGAATCATCATTATTTAACATAACCCTCTCCTTTCAACCACTTCTATAGTATCCCCTTGACTTTTAAACCACATATCAATTCCTTCGCCAAAAACTTTTACTTCAATTAGATAATACTCATCCCTTTCTTCAAGTATTTCAGCGGTAGGAAGTCTATCAAGTACCATGTCAATGTCAGTATCATAATACTTGAATTTTATTATTTGTAAGTTACCACCATACATAAATTGTACTCTTTTTCTAAACTCTCCAAGTTCAAATTTATCCTTATAGGGCACCTTAAAATGTTCCTCTAAAATTTTAATATTTTTTATCCTGTCAATCCGATATACAATTGTTTCAATCCCATATTTTTCATTGATTTTATCATCATCAATAAATGCAATAAGATAAAAATAATATTCTGAAAAAGTTATGGCAAGAGGTTTTAATCTTCGCTTTACAGTATTTTTATCCTTTAATCTAAGATACTCAACTTCAATATATTTAGACGTTCTTACAGCTTGACCTATATCCCATATCATATCAATCAAAGGAAGTTTATGTTGCAATTCCACATAATGAAACTCCTCATTTTTAATTAAATCCTTGATTAATTTTTGATTAGGTCTTGGCACTGAAGAAGATATTATTTTATCTAATATAGTTGCCATTTCAGGCTTTACAAAAGCTCGACTATCTAATAATATCTTACAAACTGCAAGAACCTCTGCATTTGTAAGCATATCTACATACTCTTCTTCTAAGATATAACCCTTCTTACACCTATCATATACTATATATTTTCTTACACCACCATCCTGAAATGCTGTATCCAAAAATCTACGAATATCATCTAAATCTCGTTGTATACTCCGTTCATGCACACCATATTTTTGAGCTTCAGCAGACTTGTTTACTACTAAACCGTGCTCTAAATCTCTATAAATCGCTAAAACTCTATCTACTTTACTATTATTTGAAGTACTCACTAAGGTCTCCTTTATGATACCATTATACAATTTACATAGACATTATATGTCTATGATAAAATATTTTTTATTTTTTCAATATTTATCTGCTCAACTTTCATAGAGAAGTAATAAAGTCTAACTGTTGAAATATAAGCATTTTAAATCATTTTGACATCCATCTTCACAGCTACTAATTTCTCATTTTAATAATCTAAACTACCCTCATTTAATAGAAAATCATAGACACTCATTGTACATATACCATTTATATCCCTAGATACTTTTAGCACATCTTTTACAAGTACAATTTTTTTAAATGAATCATTAACGCCTAATAAAGAAGCCTTTTCCTGTCTTATTTTTTCTTCATTAGGGAGACTAAATGCAGACTGTATATAATATCGTTTACTACCTAAATTTGCTATAAAATCAACTTCTAGACTCTTTCTCTTATACTTGTCATCATTTGCTTTATACCTTGTATTTACTACCCCTACATCAACAGCATATCCTCTGACTCTAAGCTCATTATATATGATATTTTCCATTATATGCGTTTCCTCTATCTGCCTAAAGCCAAGCCTTGCATTTCTGATACCAACATCTTCAAAATAGTACTTCAAAGGGCTGCCAATATACTTTCTCCCCTTTACATCATATCGATGTGCCTCATTTAATATAAACGCATCTTTTAAATACTCTATATACGTTCTTATAGTATTGCTACTTATGTCAGATTTCAATACACTCTTGAAAGTTGACGATATTTTTGACGGATTTGTAAGTGACCCTATCCCTGAAGCAAGAATATCGATTAAAGTATTCAAAGCCTCTTCCTTATCCACCCTATTTCTTTCCTGAATGTCCTTAATATATGTTTCCTTAAATAGATTTGTTAAGTATATAATCTTTTGTTCTTCTGTTTTCATGGAAGTAATCAATGGTAAGCCACCATAAGCCACGTATTCAGCCCATGCCTCATACTTATCTCCTGAATATACCGATAAAAACTCACTAAACTTTAGAGGAAATACATGAACTTCATCTCCTCTACCTCTAAACTCGGTAATAATATCACTAGAGAGAAATTTTGAATTACTTCCAGTGACATAAATATCGACATTGTCAATGTGAAGTAATGAATTGAGAACATCTACAAATTCATCAAGCAGCTGGACTTCATCAAGTAAAATATAATAATGACCATTGTCTGTAATACGAGATGTTATATAGTTCATAATATGTTCAGGTTCTCTATACTTTTTATTCTCTATCCTATCAAGCTCCATAATAATTATTGAACTCTCCTCCACGCCAGTAGACAATAGGTATTCTTTAAAAATATTAAAAAGTAAAAAGGACTTACCACATCTTCTAATTCCTGTGATTACCTTTATAAGACCATTATTCATCCTGTTAATTAACCTATTCAAATAAATATCTCTTTTAATATACATTGTCTACCTCCTTTCATATTTTTAAAATTTATGTCTACATGACCACCTTTCTTCAAAATTATATCATAATAACACTGTAAATTAAATAAAAAAATGAATAAAAGTGTCTAAATGACCACTTTTATTCATTTTTTTATCTATTAGTTCTTATCTCTTCCCTCTAACAAATCTACTATCATCTCTACACAATGGTCTGTAAATCGCTCAAAGCGTTCTTTATCAAAGAGTTCAAAGAATGCTTCATTTGGGTATTTAAAATTTGGACATAATTCGATGCTATCATCTGGTACAAGATCATAGGAAATAAACCAATCTTCTAGGTATACTTTTTCTCCAACAAACTGTTTTGCCTCATCTTCTATCATTAAATCCCGATGAAGTTCACCCTCTTTTGCCAGCGCATAACCGACAACAAGATACTCATCTATCTCAAGCCTGACCCACATATCAATCCCTGCTTTGACATCCCTTTTATAAAGATAATTAAGACCTGGATAAGTATGTTTTCTACTCTTAAAGCAATCATTACAATTACTATAATCATCAAATGCATAATCTTCTTCATTGTAGAGTTTTTGCACACCAGTCTTCTCAAGCACTTTATTCTCAACATTTTCAAACAAAGACTTTATCATAGTAATTTTAGCTTTGTCATATGTATTTACAATAGAAAACGCACTTTTCATTGTATCAGGTGACTTTATCAGCTCATTGATTAATTCCATTTCTTCATCCTCTTCAATCTGATTGGTAAACTGCCTAATAGTACTAATAAACTGTATTAATACTTCTCGAATTGCTCCAATTTTAATACTCTCTGGTTCTGCCAAACAAAGTTCTAGCCACTTTATTATATCCTCAGCAAATGATATTGTTGCAATTTCATCCTCACTGAGCCCTTTTGCACTATAATTACTAGGTTCATAACCATATCTTGTGAGATAGTACACCCTAGAATTTTTTGCTAATTGGTAGTAGTCATAACACTGATTTTTCTGGTCACCAGCATAAATTTTCACCTCAATAGGTATAAAATAATTAGAGGTAGATACTACTAAGTCAATTCTCCTACCTTCCCTAGTTTCATACTCTCTAAATACCTTGGCAGATAACAACTCTTTTTCAGACATTTCAATATCAAGTACATTCTTTACAAATATTCTCAGATACTTATTTCCCTGATGGTGTGAACCTTTGGGATTTAACAATTCATATAATACTCTACATATCACAACTTCATCATGTGATGTATTTGTAATGTCAAAAATATTAAAATGACCACCTGACTGCTTAGCCATCAAATCGTACTTTCTATGTATCATCGTTATCTTTGACAATAATAAATCCAAATTCATAAATTGCTCCTAATAGCTACTGTAGATTTATTTGCTCAATGCAAATAAATAATTCCTATCAATCCTAACGCTTTGACCTCTCTATATCTGTTGAAACATCGTCTGTGCATATTCTTTAATATCATTCGGATTTATCATATTATATTTTTCTTTTACACTATCAAAATATGTTGCAATTTCATCTTTATTTATCACCTTATTCGATGGTTCATTTTCTAACAAGTCGCCTCTAGCAGATAACCAAGGTGTTTCGGAGTGCGTAAAGTGTTCTAAGACCTTTCCACTATAACAGCAAATATGCTTAACTACACTGTCTAAAATAGCCTTTTCTGATGATGAAAACCCTGTATCATCGACTTTATAGTTACCTTCTATTGGATTAAATCTGTAATCACGATATCTGAAGTATATATCCCTATAAACAGGTCCATGCACCCAAGCCTGACACTCGTCTTCGAACAAAAAGGACTTATAAAATGCAAAGTAAAACCCCTGAACATAATATAAAGCTTTTTGGAGTGATAAAGGAGTGATATCTTCACACTGATTTATCAAATATTCAATCACTAAATCTATTTTAGCTTTTTCATAAACAACACCACTAATAAGCGCTTCTACTACTTTTTTGCTTTTCTTATATGTTGCTTCAGTTTTTAAATATCCTTTGTTTGTCTCTAAAAGTTGCTCATAATACCTAGGGTCATCATAAACTTTTTGCAGTATATCAGAGTACTGTTTTGTTGGAACATCTCCATCACAGTAGCGCGAAAATGTCTGCTCTCCCCATCCCAACAATAGCGACAATGGTCGCTTACCTATTGCATACTTATTAGGTATCTTTAAAATGGTATCCAAGGAAATAATTCCATGCGCTTCCCTATACTTATCATATAGAGCTTTTAAATTAAAGTCATTTATCTCCGCTACATAAACCTCAGAATTACAATCAACACAGTGTGCAACTTTACCAAAATAAGTATATACCTCTTTTTTAATAGTGCCTTCCATCTTTATATCTGTCACAGAAAACTTCACATCATTTCTGCACTCTTCACAAAATACTCTTCTATCATTCATAACATATCTCCCTTCAAATAATCCTCTACCTAAACAGATACTCTATTTCTCTGTTTCTTTTATGAAAAGAAATTACCACTGTTCGTCGCCCATCAGATATTTCAATAATATTAAACTTTATATAGATATCTACAGTTTCTTCTACACCATCCACATTAAATAATTGCACTTGAGGAGAAAAAACATATAAAACTTCATGCTCATACCCTTGTTTTATATTCTGAATTGTATGACAAAAGTCCTCTGTTGTAAGCTGTAATAAAATGCTTTTCTGCCTACTACTTCGAATATTATACTCATTAATAAAATCGATATTTTCCTGCCGATTCTCATTTAAAGCTATTGTATACCTATTTTTATCAACACAACTTTTTATTATCTCTAAGATTAGTTCAATATCTTCTCTGCTGTATTTTTGATTATAGTGTGGATTCATTACAATGCGCCTCCCTATATATAAATTGTACTATTTAACTCCATATATGTCAAGATAAATGTATCAATTGATACATTTATCTTGCTGTAAAATAAAAAAATGGTCATCTGACCACTTTTCTTCATTTTTTTATCTATCAACATCTCTACAATCATTCTTCAAGCAAGAAATCAATTATGTTCTTGTGAATTACACCATTACTACTAAAATCCACTTTATCCATTGACAATACATACTTTGGATAATTATCTGTTATGCTTTCATAGACGCCAAACTCTCTATTTCTAATGCTTTCATCTAATAACAAATAAGAAACCTGATAGTATGATTTTTCACCGTCCCTTATCGCAACAAAGTCAATTTCTCTATCTGTAACCTTCCCTATTTTCACCTCATATCCACGAGATAACAACTCGATACACACTATATTTTCAAGACTTCTTTCAATATTTCTTGTATTAGAAAAGCCCTTTGCAGTTCGAAATCCGTGGTCCGTCAAATAATATTTTTCATCAACCTTTAACACTTTCTTTCCTACCACATCATATCGTGGCACTTTGTGAATGATAAATGCATTGGAAGAGTAGTCTAAATAATTCAAGACAGTATCTACAGACATATTGATATTTTCATTTTTTAGATACTTTTTTATACTATTTGCTGAAAAAGTATGCCCTATATTTTCTAACACATATCGTATAATCCTATTAAAAACTGCTACATCACGGATATTATTATACTCTATGACATCTTTTATCAAGACTGTGTTGTAGACATCTTCTAAGTACTTATATGTTGTTTGCTCCTCAAGATCAAAGTGCTTTATAAAAGGCATGCCACCTATATTGATAAATTTATAAAACAAATCATCTCTAGACATATCATAGCCCTTATTAACTTCTATAAATTCACTAAAAGTAAAGGGCTGAATTTCAAACTCTATATACCTACCAGCAAGTAAAGTTGCTAAATCACCAGAAAGAAGCGTAGAATTAGAACCCGTAATATAAATATCACAATCATAATCTACCATAAGAGAATTGACAACTTTTTCAAATCCACTCACTATTTGAACTTCGTCAAAGAAAAAGTAAATCTTTCCTTTCAAAGGCGAAACCAATGGCTTTAAATAGTCAATGAAATCTATGTGATTTTGCACCATAAATAAATCCGATGACTCAAAATTTAAATGAATTTTATTTTCCTCAGGCACATCTTTTAGTAGCTCATCTTTAATAATAGTCAATAATGTTGATTTTCCAACTCTTCTCATACCTGAAATAACTTTTATAATGGGTTTATCAATAAACTTTTTAATTTTATCTATATACCTTACTCTATTAATATAATCCATCTTGATACTCCTCTCTTTATTTCTATTATAATCGAAATTTTACCCATTTTCAAGTTTATTATCGACTATAGTCGAAACTGTTTACACTTTAGAGATTTTTATCGACTATAGTCGATACTGATAGACTCGCAAATAAATAGCCCATTTATGCTGTTCCATCACAACACAAACAAGCTTTTATAATTAAACTAATAAAACAATAGTTAAAACCTATAGTTTTTCAACATAGTTTAATTCATCCCAAAGTGGCTTAAGTCCTCTCTCTGTCATATAGTCTTCAAAATTCGACGCATTATCTTCGCCAATCTCCTCTGTTAGCCACAAGCTATCACATTCACCACAGAGATAAATAGTTTCATCTGTCTTCTGAACTACTACGCGATATATCTCGCCCTGCCCCTCACAAAATGGACACAATACACTCATACTTCCTCCTATTTCTTTGGATAAGCAGTTATTATTTTTTCACTGTTATCACGCACAACGATTCTAATGATATGTTCTCCATTAGTACCAATCTTCCTCACCATATCTACATCATAAATTCTGTTTCCATTTGACTGTGCTTTTGTATAAGCATCAGCACGCTTATTCCAAGCCTCATCTATTAGCACTATAAGACCTGCTTTATCTGTATCAAAAACCGAATGTATGGGCTTGTTTGGATTAGGCTTTAAGTGTTCAAACACGTGTTTAACACGATTGCCTTCTTTTGACCCCATGCCATAGAACAGTCCTGCATTTGACTCCCAGCCAACTATCTTGCCATCTTTCTTTATCTCTTCTAAAAGTCCAAGTTTTACTAAGTCATCAATTGTTTCAGCTTTTATCTTGCTGTCAGTCTTTTCTTCTTTTTTACCTTCACTGCTGTTATCAGATGAAGGTGTTCCTTTATCTGATTTACGTTCATCAGCAGAATTTGATGACTCTTCATTCACTTCATTTTCATTAGATGACTTATTATCACCTGAGCTTGTATCCTTCTTTTCTACTTTATTTTCATCAACAGGTGTATTTGCACTTGCTGAATCATCCACTTCTTTCGACACTGATGATGTAGGTGGCAGCGTATTGCTGCCCTTACTATCATTTAATTGACCTTTAATAAAATTAAATCCCAAAACCCCCAATAATACCAAGATAGAGATTAATAACTTGGTCGTTTTTTTGTTCATCACTTATCCCCCACTTTATGACTACAAATTTTTACAATACGATAACCACTTCTCATTGTACTCTTCATGGCTTATGAGTTCAAGGTCATAAGCAGTATATATATTTCTCCTATTACCTTCTTCGGCAAAAAAATACATTGCTTTATCTTCATCAGTAATAATAGCTTTGACATACTGCGCACCCATAGTTGCTGCTAAATAAAGCCTTGTATGACCATCAACACATATATACTTATCCCCATATCTCATAACCTGAATAACAATATCTTCAGGTTTCTTAATAAAAGTTTTTACAGCATTAAGTTTCAATGTATCAATATAATATTGAGACGGTTGAATACAGTCTAAACTAATAGAAACTACATTAAGCTTTTCATATTCTGCTATAATTTCCATAGCTTCACTATAAAATCGATGAATATGAGGTGCATAAATTCTAAACTCAAGAATTAATACTTCATATAAACTACTATTAGCACCTGAAATTACAGCTTCACTAGCATTTATTATCTCGACTTCATAAGGGCTATCATCAATTACAAAAGCGCCATGTTGATATAATACTGATTTTCTAAATCGTCCATCTTGATAATCATTAATTCTACATATTTTCATAAATTATTGAACCACTATTCTTGATAAACGTACTAAACCGATTACACTATGGTCTAAACTCAAATATCGATAGTCTATTGTTGAGCTTATTTATTCCTGGAAGCGTCGCAAATAACCATCCTCTAAAAGTATGCTTTTTCATCTCAACATTAAAACTCGTCTCGCTAACAAGATATAAATTGTCCACCATATCTGCAATTTCACTGCCATGGTCAACACCCCACTTAAAAGTGGCGTTTGTGTGTTTCAATGTATCATGTTTGTCACTCATACCTGCTGCTTTCTTACACATGAGTTCACACATTATAACCGCCTTTTTGTGTTTCTTTCCAATTATTTCAAACGCCTTTTTGACCTCTTCCTTCGTAAAATACATGAGTACCCCCTCCATAATGACAAGGACATCTTCTCTAGTTTCCGTAAGTTCAATCCAGCTTTCATCAAACATAGATGCACTTATCATTCTGTGATTTTCGAAGACTAAGTAATGAGCAGTAAAAAGTAAAGAAAAAACTAATCAAGCTATCTTCTTGGGGTTTCAAACATCAGGACTTAAGTCCTGATGTTTGGTCGATTTATCAACCGTGGGATGTTGCTCATTACTTACCTTAGGACGACAGTCCGAACCTTCCAAAAAGAGTAATTGTGCAGCGTTAGATTCCTACGTCACTCCTTACGTCGTTCCTCTGAATGACAACGTGGAACGATTCTTTTTGGTGGGGAGTGGCTCATTGCTAAATGTTCGAAAATGAAAACATAAGGGGAGTGTATTTTGAGCATTTTATATAGTGTTTCAAGACGTGGAATCTTAGATAGAAGTGTTATTTGTAATTACTCCACAGAATATTCTGCTAGAGAAACAAAATTTCTAAGAAAAATAATATTAAAACACACTGTAATTACTAGCTATGATACCTATAGTTCCAAGCATCGCAATTAGCATACTTACAGTTCCAGCAATTGAATCAAAGTGTTTTATTTTAATCACCTTACTGAGTCCAAACTGAAACAAGACTGTTGATGCAAATGGTAGGGTGATATAATACGACAGATGCATCTTTAATACTCCTGAAAAGCCAAGATAAGCCATAATTCCAGTATACAGCAGTGAAAAAATAATACATGGTATCATGTAAAAGAATAGCATCTTTTCTAAGTACTTTCTCTCCATATCTGTATTCTTTGCCATAATAAAAATATGAGAACAAGCAACATGAAAAACCATAATAGAGCCTATATACATAGCAAAAGAAAGCATTGCCAAAATACCCATGTTTCCATCTATAAACGACAAGAAATACAAAACACCCATCCACATAGAAAGAGCAAATACGCCAATCTGACCTGAGCGAATGATGTTTTTTTCAGGTGTCTTTGAAATAATATCAAGCTCATCTTGATTTTTAATGCTTGCATCCTTACCAGATACCAATATGATATCTGCATACATATTTATAAATGCAGAAACCACAATTACAATAAGTAAAGTCATCGCCATAGTAATACCTCCAATCAAATGATAACTATTTTCATTATACTAAATTATCCCATTATTGCAAGGATTATCCACTATCAATAGCTTATCCCAAAGTAATCAAGGTGAGCTTTAAATTTATCCTGAGCAGTGAGTGCTGTGTCTCTCAAAAATCCTCTCTCTGCTTCCCACTCATTAAGTCCTCTGTAATAATAATACTTTAGCTCATCTTCTATAATAAATGGCACTATATGATACTTTAGGCACTCCTTAAACATTATCAATCTACCAACTCGCCCATTACCATCTTGAAATGGATGTATTCGCTCAAATCGGAAGTGAAAATCTAATATATCGTCCAAGCTTACATGTTCTATTTTATTATAGTAACCCAAAAGCTCTTGAATATCAGTTCTAACCTGTTCAGGCGGAGTAGTTTGTTTGCCACCTACCTCATTTGGAAGCTTTTTATATTCGCCTACTAAAAACCAATCTTTTCTTGAATCCTCTGTTCCATTTTTCAGCATAAAATGAAGCTTCTTTATCAGCGCCTCAGTGAGCTGTTTATTTGCTTCAGATATTACAGTATCAATGCACCTAAAGTGATTAGCCGTTTCTACAATATCATCAACCTTTATTGGTTCTTTTGTAGAGCCGACAAGATTCGTCTCATAGATATACCTTGTCTCTTCACGAGATAACCTACTTCCCTCCATATGGTTTGAATTATAGGTAAAGTCAATCTGAACTTTATGATATATCCCACCTTTTATGGCGTTCTTTTTTTCAAATCTAAGCCTGTTTAAAAGGTGGCTTGTATTTTTCTGATTTAATCGCTTTGGCTTAGTGGCAGTTTCAGGAATATGCCAAATTTTGCCGATAAGGACTGCGCCATCCACTCTGTCATTAGCACAGTAGTTTCTAACACTTCTCTCTGAAATTCCCCATTTTTCAGCTACTTCGCTTACTTTTAAATACTTCATAAACCACCTCCTCTGAGCTATAGTTTAACACATTATCGGCAAGTTTTCAACATAACATGGAATATCAATATTTTTTGCCGATAGAAGATGGACTTTTATATATAATCTATCATCAATCTTTTGCAACATACTTTCCCCAGTCAATGCCCTTGCACCTATCTATTTTTAGCAGGCTCTTATCAACAGAATAATAAATACCACTGATAACTGTGACAATACCATACACAAGGAGCAGATTAGAAATCTCGTATCTATTTGCCACAATACTGCCAATAAATGAACTAATCATCATAAAGATGCAAAAGATACTCTGAATCAATGTATCCACTCTTGCCACCATGTCCTTAGGTGGCATTTTTTGAAAGATACTGATAAAAAACACATTCATTGCTGCTAGACCTATACCTGAAACTGTGATGGAAGCATATACCACAAATAAATTATCTAAAAACATCTGTAAGACTATCCAACCACTTGCCTCTACAAATAAACAAACGGATAAAACATGGGCAATCTTAAACCTTTCAGGAATTTTTTTTACAAGTTTTGCACCTATCACTGACCCAAAACCTGAAAATAGCAATAAGAGTCCATAGTAAACTGAACCACTACTACCATACTTCTTAAATATGATAGGCAACACCGTATACACAGCACCATAGACAAAGTTCATACATACTAACGGAAGATAAAACTTCAAAAACATTGGTTCTCTTAGAAACTGTAATCCAAGGAGCAAATCTTTCAAATACCCCGTATTCTCAGTCCCCTCTTCTGATTGTTCACTCGCCACTTCACTATCTTCTATTGTCCTAAAGACAAAAAACGATGTCACAAAAGAAAATAGTGAGATGATTAAACTTGCTATAATACCAAGGTACTTGATGACAAATCCACCAATACCGTTAAATATTAAATCCACCACTTTATAAGCTGCATAAAAAGTCGCATTGACACTTTCTATCTTATCGTCTGGCACTGTTCTCACAATGACAACACTCTCTATAGGATAGGTTATCTCAGATGATATGGTAGAAATGGTTACAAAAATATAGAGTGGTATCACCAAATCATACCTAGTAGATACAATGACAACACCAACTAGAAATAACTGCAAAAGAGAAAGACCCATAAGCATCTTTTTAGGACTCAGCTTATCAACAATTGGTCCAAAAAATAGTAGCATAAATCCTGATAAACTAAGGAGAAAATTCAATATCCCCAAATACGTGGCGTCATCAAAATTTATGGTAAAATACCAAGTTACAGCCATTATAAATAGACTATCAGCTAAGTTCGTGATAAGTCTTCCAGATAAAAGTTTGTTTATGTTCTTCTTATAATTCACGTATTACCCCTTTATCTTATACTACATTCAATTTAAAGCTTTAGGCTAAGATTCCACACCTATAAAATCTAAATAAGACAAAATTCGTTGTCATTCAGAGTCTATGAAACACTACAAATTATTACAAAGTCTAGATTCCTACGTCGCTTTGCTCCTCTGAATGACAGACTTTGTTAATTTGTATAGTGTTTCAAGACCTGGAATCTTAACGGGTTTAAGGTCTTGCTTCTAAGTGACAGCCTAATATTTTCTAACGAATTATCTCTTCAAATACTTCTCTTTAAAATCAACACTGGTCATCTTTTCTAATCCATTAGCACTCATATAATACACGATGTCAAATACACTTTCAATAAATGCTATATCATGAGATACAGCTAGTATAGCACCTCTATAAGCTCTGAGCGACTCCCTTGTCTTATAGGATGATATCGGCGATAAGTTCCTTGTAGCCTCATCAAGCACCAAAAAATCATAGTTTTCCAACACCATTTTTGCAAAAAAGAGTTTGCACTTTTGACCACCTGATAAAGTATCAATAGGTCTTAGCATTTCCTCTGCTGTAAAATCAAGTGAACCCAGATAGGTTCTTATTCTAGTCTCTTCATCCTTTGTATAATCTATTCTCAAAAAATCTACAGCTGTCATACTGCTCTCTAAATCATCCTCATAGTTCTGAGGCATATAGAAATATTTTATATTATTATCCTTTAACTCTTCTAACACTCTCTTTACAAGTGTAGACTTTCCAACGCCATTATCTCCCACTATGCAGATTTTATCCTCTGCCTTTATCTGCAGTATTATGTTTTTAGATAAGACATTTTTGCCAACAGTTAACTCATCAATTTTTAAATTCACAATATCTTTTTTTCGATGAAGCCCTAAATCATCAGAAAACTTAATATTTATATCCTTTTCAACATCGGGTTTTTGCGTGAGATTTTTCTTTTCCTTTTCATATCTCTTTTCCATCGATTTTACTGCTCGCATTTTATCCTTTAAATTTTTCCCAGTTGTTGAATCCTTTGTATTTCTAAGCTGATTTTCAACCTTTCCCTTTACTCTATTAAATCGGTTCATTTTATCCTGAAAATCATCATGCTCTTTCTTCGATATATGCTTTTGTCGTTCTATTCTCTTTTCTCTATCTAAGACATACTCTCTATAATTTAACTTTGAAACAGTATACACTGCCTTTTTATTGCTATAACCCTGCTCTATATGAATTACACTATCAGCACAATGTTCAAGAATATATTCATCATGGGAAATGAATATGACTGAAATTTTCAAGTTATTAATAAACCGTCTTAAGAGATTGAGAGAACTAATGTCTAGGTCATTACTAGGTTCATCAAGAAGCAGTATTGTCGGCTCTTTCATCATACAGACAAGAAGCCTAAACTTTACCTTTTCGCCACCAGACAAATCCTTGTAATACCTCTCTTCTGAGATAATGTCCTCTGATAACGACAAATCACTTAAAAGCCTATAGTATAAATTATAGTCAAAGAGTTCGCAACTGACCTCATGATGAAGGATATCATAAGTAGTTTCTTCTAGATTAGACATCTCACTTTCTTGTTTTAAATAAACAATAACTTCATTCTTCACCAGAATTTCACCAGAAATATCAGCATAATCTTCTATGAGACTTGCGTCATAAATCGCCTTTAAAAGCGTAGACTTCCCATTTCCCTCTTGACCTATTAAAGCAACCTTAGAAGAACTATTTAAAACAAATGAAAAGTCTGATATTACCTCGCGGAGGTCTTTTTTTAGATATATAGTTAGATTTTTAATTTCAAGCATATTCACCTCCTCAAAAAAAAATACTACAAAATATCACAAAATAAATCAATTCATTATAACACAGTTTGTGCTAAAACACAGCAAACTTAAGCATATTAAAAGGCGGCAAGATAACCTGCCACCTTTTAATCTAATTACTATCCTTATCCTTAGTTACTATCCAGCTTCCATCTGTCAAACTTCCTTTTCTATAAATTATGCCAGCTTTTTTAAGTTTATCTAACATTAAGTTAACTATATTTTTGTGTCTATCCTTAACTGTTAATTTTACAGTATCATTCTTTGGGTCATTCTTTGGGTCATTCTTTGGGTCATTCTTTTTCGGCATTTGTCTCATTTTCTATCTCATTTCCAATCTTTATCGGGTCTTTGTCACCCAAAAAACTTACTACATATCAATCATGCTTACTTAATAAATCACTTCACTTTTATGCCCTCCATCATGTAATGAATGTATTTTGAAATTTCTGTATCGGCATGATTTACGTTTTCACTTAATATTGCTATTGACATGTACCTTACTGATTTAGCAATAAGTTCAACATCAACATCCGATTTTACCATACCATCTTCTATTCCAGACCTTAAGAAATTAGAGACTTTATCATCAAATCTCAGTGCATAATCATTTACACTCTGCTCTATAGTAGGATACTCTTTAAATAGGCTTTTTACTTGAAGTGTCCCAAAATCAGATAAGAGACTAGCAATTTTTATCGACAATTTTTCTAAAACGATATTAAAGTCCACTTCCTCTTTTATGATTTCATCCACTACGCCTTCATGTCTTGATAAAATGTCATCCATCATATCATTTAACAACTTTTCTTTTGTTTTTATTATGCGATACAGCGTATCTTTCGCAATGTTGAGCTCTGAACAAAGCATATCCATATTCCAACCCTTTATGCCAAACGTCTTAATTAAATCAAATGTTGTATGATAAATCCTTAACTTGCTTTCTTCCGTATACTTTTTCAAAATACTATCTCCTGTGTACAATTTTACCATCGATAATAACATACTTTATCTTATCAATTTCTGTAATGTCGTTTTCTATATCACCATCTACAATTAAGATATCTGCTCTCTTGTTTACTTCAATACTACCCAAGTCATAGTCTCTACCAAATACCTTTGCTGAATTAAATGTAGATGCCTTAATGGTTTCAGTGAAGTTTAACCCTGCCTCTTTTAACAATCGAATTTCTTCTACTGGTGTATTATGAAGTGAAAAACCAAGCGCCGAATCAGTACCCATTGCAACTGTCCCACCAAGACTAATATAGGACTTTAAGTTTTCCATTTGGACATCTAGAAGTGCTTCAAGTTCTCTCTTTTTAACCCTTACAAAGAAATTATCAATAGGTTGATTATCTTCAGCATTAAAATACGCTTCTGTAAAGTTCTCCATATTAGCTCTTATTTTGTCATTTATAGCAGGTTTATACCATTCTTTATAAATCCACTTTTCTTTAAGCCCCTTAATAATTAAACTACCAAGACTAATTGTAGGTACAAAAATAATACCTTTGTCAATCATCTTCTCTTGTACTCTTTTGTCGACAAATCCATCAAAAGCAGCATGGTGAACACTATCCACACCACAGTCTGCTGCCATCTCATAATCATTAATATAGGTGATATGAGCACAAACACTGAGCCCATAACTATGCGCTGTGTCAGTCAAATATCTTAACTTATCCTCTGTCCAATTTATCTGGGGACGACCATCAAATGTTCTACTGACAATTGCTGTCTTAATCGCTGCAACACCTTTATTGTATAACTTCCTTACAATCTTTTCAATATCTTTATTTGTATCACA
>PDWI01001804.1_pt1 | contig 33330 bp, 40 predicted proteins | sample 1430891 | NCBI WGS metagenome assembly PDWI01 (sample SAMN01162508, study PRJNA174530) | Oral metagenome, whole genome shotgun sequencing project. | biome: Marine environment; feature: Marine mammal; material: Swab sample of the gingival sulcus; isolation source: swab sample of gingival sulcus... | reverse complement strand
ATTTGGTAAGAACTTTAGCTTTTTATGGTATTCGATATCCATTCTGTAAGTAAAGTAGACATATCGTAGACAAGTAAGAAGGAAAACTATGTCAAGAATCGGAAAACAACCCGTTGTAATTCCAAACGGCGTTGAAGTAAAAGAAGATGGAAATGTAATCATTTTCAAAAAAGGAAAAGAGGAGTCTAAATTAGACACTCGTGGGTTTGTAAATGTCTTAATAGAAAAAGAACAAATTGTTTTTTCTCCAAAAAGTGAATCTAGAGAAGATAGAGCCTTTTGGGGAACATATAGGTCTCTAGCAAACAATATAATCATAGGTCTAACAGAAGGCTTTAAAAAGCAACTTGAAATCAATGGTGTTGGTTATAGGGCTGCTGTTAAAGGCAATGTGTTAGAACTTCAACTTGGTTTTTCACATCCAATAAACTTTGAATTTCCAAAAGAACTTAAAGTTTCAGTTGAGAAAAATATTATTACAATTGAGGGAAAAGATAAGCAAGTTGTTGGACAAGTTGCTGCTAAGATTAGAGGTTTCAGACCACCAGAGCCATACAAAGGCAAAGGTGTGAAATATACTGATGAGAGAATCGTCAGAAAAGCCGGTAAGACAGCGAAGAAGTAAGGATAACAGATGAGACAAAATATACAAAAACGAAAATTATCACTTCGCGTAAAGCGAAAAAAGAGAGTTCGTGCTAAGATTTTTGGAACAAGCGAAGTCCCTAGAGCTTCTATCTTTAGATCTAATCGTGCACTTTATGTTCAGGCTATTGATGATAATAATGGCGTTACACTTGCACATGCAAATGGTAATAAACTGGGTTTAAAAGCAAATAAAGAAGGTGCTAAAGAGTTGGCAAAGGTTTTTGCTGATAACTTGAAGGCTAAAAAGATTGAAACGGTAATATTTGATAGAAATGGCTATCTTTATCACGGTGTCGTTGCAGAGTTTGCTAATGCTTTGCGTGAAAATGGCATAAAATTGTAACTAGGATAAATCAATGGAAAAATATAATAGAGAAGAATTTGAAGAGGTTATCGTAAACATTGGTAGAGTTACGAAGGTTGTTAAAGGTGGTCGTAGATTTAGATTTACTGCGCTTGTTGTTGTAGGTAATAGAAACGGCTTAGTTGGGTATGGATTTGGAAAAGCAAAAGAGGTTCCTGATGCTATAAGAAAAGCTGTTGATGATGCGTTTAAAAACATTATCGAAGTTAAAGTCAAAGGTTCTACTATTGCCCATGATATTGAAGTAAAATACAACGCAAGTAAAATTTTATTAAAACCAGCTAGTGAGGGTACTGGTGTAATCGCTGGTGGTTCAACTAGACCTGTTTTAGAGCTTGCTGGCATAAAAGATATACTTACTAAATCACTTGGATCTAACAATTCATCAAATGTGGTACGTGCTACAATCAAAGCACTTAGTATGTTAAAAAGCTAAGGAGAAAAGATGAGTTTACATAATTTAACACCATCGCCTAAGTCCACCTTTAAATCAAAAAGAGTTGGTCGTGGACAAGGTAGCGGTATGGGTAAAACAGCCACGAGAGGTCATACTGGTCAAAAATCTCGTACAGGCTACAAGATAAAAAGAGGCTTTGAAGGTGGTCAGCAGCCACTTCAAAGAAGACTTCCAAAAGTTGGATTTTATTCTAACGTTGCGAAGCCTTATGCTATAAATGTTCAAAAGCTCACAGCTCTTTCAAACCTAGAGGAGATAACTGTTGATGCTATTAGAACAATTCATAAAATGCCAAGAACCGTAACAAAGATTAAACTTATAGGTGCTGGTGCAAAAGAATTTGCGAGTAAGATAAAAGACGAAAATATAACTTACACTGGAAAATAATATGAGCAAAGAACTAACCAACAAGATTCTCATCACGTTGGCATTTTTGTTTGCATACAGGATACTGGCTTATGTGCCAGTTCCTGGTGTAAATCTTGACGTCATCAAAGAGTTTTTTGATACAAATTCAAATAACGCTTTGGGTCTATTTAATATGTTTGGCGGAAAAGCAGCCCAAAGACTTAGTATTATATCTTTAGGTATCATGCCTTACATCACTGCTTCGATCATCATGGAGCTTCTAGCTGCTACATTTCCTGCACTTGGTAAAATGAAAAAAGAGCGAGATGGTATGCAAAAATACATGCAAATTATTCGTTACGCTACTATCGTTATTACTATATTTCAAGCCATAGGTGTTTCAATGGGACTGCAAAGTCTAACGGGACGTGCAGGAGAGAGTGCTATAATGATAGATTCAACGACGTTTGTTGCAATAGCTGCAATTTCAATGCTGACTGGAACTATGCTTTTAATGTGGATAGGTGAGCAGATTACCCAAAGGGGTATAGGTAACGGTATTAGTTTAATTATTTTTGCTGGTATTGTATCAGGAATACCTAGTGCTATAGGCGGAACGATTGAGCTTGTAAATACAGGTGAAATAAACTTTTTTGTTATTATTGGTATTTTAGCTGTTATTCTTATAACAGTTGGTGTTATTATTTATGTTGAGATGGGGGAAAGACGTATTCCTATTTCATATTCTCGTAAAGTAATGATGCAAAACCAAAACAAAAGAATTATGAATTATGTTCCCGTAAAAGTAAACTTAAGTGGTGTTATACCGCCTATTTTTGCTAGTGCTATTTTAATGTTCCCTGGAACACTATTGAGTGCTACAACTAACAAGTATCTGCTTGCAATAAAGGATTTTTTAGATCCAAGTAGTTATGTGTTTAATGTTTTAACTTTCTTGTTTGTTATATTTTTCTCATATTTTTATGCATCGATTGTATTTAGTGCGAAAGATATATCGGAAAATCTTAAGAAGCAAGGTGGATTTATTCCTGGAGTTCGTCCAGGGGCAAGTACAGCTAGCTTTTTAAATGAAGTTGCAAGTAGATTAACATTTTCTGGCGCTATATATTTAGGACTTATCTCAACACTTCCTTGGGTTTTAGTGAAGTTTATGGGTGTTCCGTTTTACTTTGGTGGTACTGCAGTTTTAATTGTTGTTCAAGTTGCACTTGACACTATGAGAAAAATTGAGGCACAAATTTATATGAATAAATACCAAACATTAAGTGCCGTAGGTCTATAATAAATGGCGATTGGTATAAAAAAAAAGGGCGAGATAGAAAAGCTCGCCCTATCTAATAACTACGTAGCAAAAACTCTTAACTATCTTCGCGAAAATGTTAAAGAAGGTATGAGTTTGGCCCAAGTAAACAAGATGGGTGAAGATTTTATTTATGATCTTGGAGCTCGCCCTGCCTTTAAAGGGCTATATGGCTTTCCAGGAGGAGTTTGCACATCCTTAAATCAAGTGATTATTCATGGAATACCAGACGATACTATCATTAAGCAAGGTGATATTTTAGGACTTGATATAGGCGTAGAAAAAGATGGATGGTATGGAGATTCTGCTATTACTATGCCAATTGGTGAGATATCTAAAGAAGATGAAGATTTAATTGCATGTGCTAAGGATGCTCTTTATGAATCTATCGATTTTATAAGGGCAGGTAAGAGATTTAAAGAGTTAAGTTTTTTCTTGGAAAATTTTATAAAAGATAGGGGATATTATCCTTTATATGGATATTGTGGACATGGTATAGGAAGAAAACCTCATGAAGAACCCGAAATTCCCAATTATCTTGAAGGTCCTAACCCAAAACAAGGTCCAAAAATAAAAGAGGGCATGGTTTTTTGTATTGAACCTATGATTTGTCAAAAGACTAGTATGCCTGATATATTAGATGATAAATGGTCTGTTGTGTCTAAAGATGGACTTAATGGTAGTCATTACGAGCATACTGTTGCTATTATAAATGGTAGAGCTGTAATATTGTCACAAGATTGAGTAAAAAGGAGATATTAAATGGCTAAAGATGATGTAATTGAAATAGATGGAAATGTGGTTGAAGCGCTTCCAAATGCAACTTTTAAGGTTGAGCTTGAAAACAAACATGTAGTTTTGTGTCATATAGCTGGAAAAATGCGCATGAATTATATAAAGATTATGCCAGGAGATAAAGTTAAGGTTGAATTGACACCTTATAGTTTAGATAAAGGAAGAATTACTTATAGATATAAGTAATTTAAAAGCTTATTTTTGATAGAATAGACACCTTTCTTAAAAAGGGAATAGAACTGTGTGAAGAATTATCGATAAAGTTACCACTATTTTATTGATAATTGGTTTGGCAAAACTCGCTAAACCTGACAACAGTTACGCTTGATATGAAGAGCGTACTGTGAGAGTGGAAAATGCTACATTTACACCCATCATGGAACAATATCATATCTAAAATATTAGTGGAAAAAAAATCAGGAGATGAAGATGAAAGTAAGAGCTTCAGTCAAGAAAATGTGTGATAAATGTAAAGTTATCAAACGTAAGGGCATAGTAAGAGTTATCTGCGAAAACCCAAAACATAAGCAAAGACAAGGATAATATATGGCACGTATTTCAGGTGTAGATTTACCTAAGAAGAAAAGAATTGAATACGGTTTAACTTATATTTATGGTATAGGTTTACATACTTCAAGAAAAATATTAGATGCAACAGGCATATCTTACGATAAGCGTGTTCACGAATTAAGTGAAGATGAAGTGGCTGCGATAAGAAATGAGATTCAAGCAAAATTTATGGTTGAAGGTGATCTTAGAAAAAGTGTAGCTATGGATATAAAAGCACTTATGGACTTAGGAAGTTATAGAGGTTTAAGACATAGACGTGGTCTTCCAGTGCGTGGTCAAAAAACTAAGACCAATGCACGTACTCGCAAGGGTAAGAAGAAAACTGTTGGTGCAAAAGCAAAGTAAGGTAGGCAAAAATGGCAAAAAGAAAAGTAGTACGAAAAAAAGTAGCTAAGAAAAATATAGCTAAAGGCATCGTTTATGTAGCTGCTACATTCAATAACACTGTTATAACAGTTACTGATGAGATGGGAAATGTTATTGCATGGAGTAGTGCAGGAAGCCTTGGATTTAAAGGAAGTAAAAAATCAACTCCTTATGCTGCGCAACAAGCGGTTGAAGATGCTTTAAATAAAGCACAAGAGCATGGATTAAAAGAAGTTGGTATCAAAGTTCAAGGACCAGGAAGTGGACGTGAAACAGCGGTTAAGAGCGTAGGAGCACATGAAGGAATTAAAGTAACATTTTTAAAAGATATAACTCCATTACCTCACAATGGTTGTAGACCACCAAAACGTAGACGTGTATAAAGGAATAAGCAATGGCAAGATATAGAGGACCTGTTGAAAAATTAGAAAGAAGACTAGGTGTAAGCTTAGCTTTAAAAGGCGAGAGAAGATTGGCTGGAAAAAGTGCATTGGATAAAAGACCTTATGCGCCTGGACAGCATGGACAAAGAAGAGCTAAGATAAGTGAATATGGCATGCAACTTCGCGAAAAACAAAAAGCAAAGTTCATGTATGGCGTAAGTGAAAAGCAATTTAGAAGATTATTTAAAGACGCAGCAAGATTTGAAGGAAATACAGGTGAAAACCTTATTAAGCTTATCGAGCAACGTCTTGATAATGTAGTTTATAGAATGGGCTTTGCTTCAACTAGACGTTTTGCTCGCCAGCTAACTACTCATGGACATATTTTAGTAGATGGTAAGAAAGTTGATATTCCATCATACAGAGTAAAAGCTGGACAAAAAATTGAGATTCGTGAAAAATCAAAAACTAATCCACAAATCATTCGTGCATTAGAATTAACATCACAAACCGGTATTGTTCCGTGGGTTGATGTTGAAAAAGATAAATTTTTAGGTATCTTTACAAGATTACCAGAAAGAGAAGAGGTTATCATTCCTGTTGAGGAAAGATTGATAGTCGAGCTTTACTCTAAGTAATAAGGGGTCATCATGAAAAAGATAAATACAGCTGCGTATATGCCAACTGAAATAGAGGTAGAAAATATCTCAGAAGATACCGTAAAGGTGATTGCTTATCCATTTCAAACTGGATTTGCTGTTACATTGGCACATCCATTAAGACGATTGTTGTATGGAAGCACTGTTGGGTTTGCTCCAATTGCTGTTAAGATAGATGGCGTAAGTCATGAGTTTGATAGTATGCGTGGTATGCTTGAAGATGTTGCGTTGTTTATTATAAACTTAAAGCATATAAGATTTAAGATATTAAGTGATGCGGACAGAGTTGAGCTAAACTATTCATTTAGTGGTCCAAAAGAGATTAGAGGTGAAGATTTAGCAAATGAGCAGATTGAGATAGTAACGCCTGATGCATATTTAGCGACTATTAACGAAGATGCAGAGTTAAACTTTACTGTGGTTGTTGAAAGAGGTATTGGATATGTACCTAGTGAAGATATAAGAGATTTAGTAAGTGATGAATTTATAGCACTTGATGCGTTTTTTACTCCTGTTAAAAGAGCAGTTTATGAGATAGAAAATGTACTTGTTGAAGATAATCCAAACTATGAAAAAATAGTTTTTACTATTTCAACTGATGGCCAGATTGCACCGCTTGATGCTTTTAAAAACTCCCTTGAGGCTATGTATAGTCAAATGTCTGTATTTAAAGGTGTATTAAACATTAACATAGACGAAGAGGAAGTTGTGGAAGAGGAAAATACTGAATTTGTTAAGATATTAACACAAATTGAGGATTTAAACCTTAGTGCAAGAAGCTATAATTGTTTAGACCGCGCAAATATAAGAATAGCAGCTGAGCTTTCTTTAATGAGTGAGAGTGAGCTTAAAAACCTTAAAAATCTTGGTAAAAAATCTTTAGAAGAGATAAAATCAGTGATGACTGAACTTGGTTTTCCTGTTGGATACGAGTTTGATAAAAATTCAGCTGAGTATCTAGCACAAAAGATTGAGCAAGTAAAATCAGAAAAAAATGAGGAATAAAAATGAGACATAAGCATGGATATAAAAAATTAGGACGTACATCTTCTCACCGTGCGGCATTGCTTAAAAATATGGCGATAGCGTTGATAAAAGCTGAAAAAATAGAAACAACATTGCCAAAAGCAAAAGCACTTAGAAGTTACTTTGAAAAGCTATTAACAAAAGCTAAAAAGGGAGATTTTAATTCTCATCGCGCAATTTTTGCATCTTTACAAGATAAAGAAGCAACAAAAAAACTTGTAGAGGTTGTTGCGCCAAAATACGTTGATAGAAACGGTGGTTATACTCGTATAATCAAAACAAGAACTAGACGTGGCGACGCTGCACCCATGGCGTTTTTACAACTAGTATAATTTTATAAAGCCTAGAGTTTCTAGGCTTTTCTTTTTAATGCACTCTTTTATAGCACATAAATAATTTCATAAATTTTAAATAAGTATTTACATGCAAATATAAAGTTACATGTAGAAACCATACATAAACTATTTAAGCATTTGTTTAAATTCAAATACTTAGATTTTTTATAATCTTTTTTGTTAAAATTTGTTATAATATAACAAAATAAGGAGAGAAGATGTTACCTTTTAGTGATGAAGAGTTAATGCCTGTTGTTACAAAAACTTTAGATGATGTTCGTCCTATGCTTTTAAGTGATGGTGGCGATATGAATCTTTTACAGATAAAAGATGGAAAAGTATATATTCAGCTTCAAGGTGCCTGTCAAGGCTGTGCAGCTTCAGGACAAACTTTAAAGTTTGGCATAGAAAGACAATTAAAAATCAACATTCACCCTGATATTGAGGTTGTAAATGTACCAGTAGGAATGGAAGAGAACTTAGAAGCTTTGCTATGAATATGAATAAACGACGCGGGATAAAAAGTTTTTTAAATAAAGACTATGAAAATGCACTTTTGCATTTTTCTTTAGCTTTGCAAGAAAAACCACAAAATAAGGAGCTTAGAATATATCTAAATCTAGCATCCCTTGCTAGAGCAAAAGAAGACGAAGCGGTATCTTTGTTTGAGTTTTATAGGGCTAGTTTAAAAGATAAAAATTCTAAAACAAAAGATTTTGAAAAAGTTATAGACTCTTTGCAAGCGAGCTTAGAGAAGATACATAGTCTTTTTGAAAGTAAAGATGTAGAGAGATTTTTGTTAGAAGAAAACGGTATAAGCTATGAGGATTTTTTGGATTTGGTTCAAAAAAGAGGTGGATTTGCTAGAGCGTTTGAAGATATTATGTTTTCAACTAAAGTTTTGATTTCAAAAAAAGAGGACTTTATACACTTTTTAAATCTTCTAGTTGATAATGGATTTACCGAGATGGCTTTAAACTACCTTGAAAATGCGCTTATTATGTTTCCAGCTGAGAGTAGTCTTCGTGATATTATGAAAAAAGTTGAAAGCAAATTGTGAAGATATCACTTGAAAATATCTCTTTGACAGATAATACTTTAGAGTGCGATAAAAACAGCTACTTTGTAAAAACATCACAAAATAAAACGTATATAGATAATCTTCAAGAGTGTAAAGATATCATCTTGCCTTTTGAAGCGGTTGAACTTTTAGGCATAGATGATAAGATAAAAATAGTTGGAATAACTGGGACAAACGGCAAAACAACAACAGCAGCTGCTATGTATTCGATGCTTTTGGATTTAGGAAAAAGTGTTGCTATGCAAGGAACAAGAGGCTTTTTTATAAACTCTACATGTAAAGAATCAAAAAGTTTAACAACTCCGCCTATCTTACAAACCCTTTACCATCTTTATCTAGCATCTCAAGAAAAATGTGACTATTTTATAATGGAAGTAAGCTCCCATGCGATTGCTCAAAAACGAATAGAGAGTTTAAATTTTGCTTTGAAAATTTTTACAAATCTTTCTCAAGATCATCTTGATTTTCACAAAACTTTTAATGAGTACGCGAATGTCAAGAGTAGTTTTTTTGATGATGAAAGCTTAAAACTTATCAACAAAGATGACAAGTTTATAAGATACAATCCAAAAGGTGCAAGAACTTATGGTGTAGAAAATGTTGCAACTTATAAGATAAATGCTTATAGTTTAAAAGATGGTATCGACGCAGTTTTGGTAAATGCGCATAATAACTTCACATTTCATAGTGGATTAAGGGGTTTTTTTAATCTTTACAACTTAACATGTGCTATCTCGGCTATACACCTTTTAGAAAAAGTAGATGATTTTGAGGAAGTTGTGGAAAATTTTGCAGGTGTTAGTGGGCGTATGGAGGTTGTACATGAGAGCCCAAGCGTGATAGTTGATTTTGCCCATACTCCAGATGGCATGGAAAAGGTGCTTGATAGTTTAAAAAGTGAAAATGTTGTAGTAGTTTTTGGAGCAGGTGGCGATAGGGATAGAACAAAACGTCCACTTATGACAAAAGTTGCATGTAAGTACGCAAAAAAAGTCTTCATAACAAGCGATAATCCAAGAAATGAGAATGCTGATCAAATCATAGAAGATTTAAAAAAAGGTTTAGTGTCAAATCGTGACATAATAATAGAAAAAGATAGAAAAAAGGCTATTCATCAAGCCTTAACAAATTTGAAAAAAAATGAAGTTTTGATGATATTAGGAAAAGGCGATGAGGCTTATCAAGAGATAAAAGGAGTAAAGTATCCTTTTGATGATAGGGATGTTGTCAGAGAGTTTTATAAACAAAAGATTTACATGTAAAAAAATTTTAAGAGTTTTGTTGTTGGCTTCGATGTCTGCAACTTTTCTATATTTAGCCCTTTCAGATAGATATGATATAATGTCTTTATTTGAACATATAAAACTTTAAAGGCTGGTAAAATGACAATTTACATAAAATGCGGATGCTATTATAAAAACATTTTTGCGCAGTTTTGTTCCTATATATCAAAATATTATATTTAGATAAAAACTTTATCAATAATACTTCTTATATCACAATAGAAGTAACCTAAAATAATATAGAGCTAACCCCAAATAAATCATACAAAAGTTTAAATGCGAGATGATGAACTATGATAAAAAAGCTTTAACAATATGATATAGCAACATTAAACTAGTTTTTACATGTAAAAACTAGTTTAATAAATACATGATAATGGAAGGATCAATTTTTAGGCTATTATTTTCATCATCATCTAAAATTTTACCTATTGCTTCTTTTTCTTCTAAATGTATAGTATAAAATTCCAAATCTTCATCTAATGCATCATTGACAGTTGGAGTTGTGATTGTAAAGTTTTTTACATTTTTAGGAATTACAAGTTTACTAGTAGTCTCATTGTAAATCACGCTGTTAGAGAATGTTGTAGTTCCGATATCTTTATTTTGAATATTTGTTTTATCAATCATATAATCAAGCTTTATCTCATGGTCAGCCATTTGATTTAGCGTTACTGAATGAATTAAATCATTACCCTCTAGTACAGTAGCATTAGTTATACTTTTTACGATAACGGTATCATTGTCTATAATGGTTCCAGTAGCTTCTAATTCTTCTATGTTAATAGTATAACTTTCGCTATTTTCATCGATTTCGTCATCAATAGTTGGAATTGTAATGGTGAAGCTGTCGATATTTGCAGGAATGACAATCTCGTCATCTACTTGATTATATATTACTCCATTAGAGAATACTATGTTATCAATATTAATATCTGTACCGTCAATATCTTCTCGGTTTAATGTGAACTCAAAAATTTTCTCATAATCAGCTACTTTATTTAGTGATACTATATGGACTAATTCTCCACCTTCTTCGACTGCAGAATTTGTTATACTTGTTATGGTGGCAGTATCATTATCTATAATGGTTCCAGTAGCTTCTATTTCTCCTGCGTATATAGTATAACTTTCACTATTTTCATCGATTTCGTCATCAATAGTTGGAATTGTAATGGTGAAGCTTTGAATGTTTTTAGGAACTATGATTTTATTGGTATTTTGATTATAAGTTACACCCCCGGATAATATTATAGCTCCAATATCGTCTGCCTCAACTGTATTTAAGTTGATTGTAAATGCGTATTCTTTATTTGAGTTAGATGCTGAATTTAGTGTTACTGTATGAATTAGATTGTTTCCTTCTGTGGTTTCATTGGATGATATAGATTCTATTTGAATACCGCTTTCTTCAACATAATTCGTAGATATCGTTAGATTGTAATTTGCAGAATTTCCCTGCCAATCACCTTTTTTTATAACTAAAGTATATTCTCCGTTTGCAAATATATGAGTAAATTGCCCGTTGCTTCCTCCATCATTGCTGATTACTAAATTATGCTTAGAATCATATATATCTACATAAAAAAACCAATTATAATAACCTATATTTTCTCCTGATATGGTTGTTTCTCCACCCAATTTAATATTATAATAAGCATCTAAATCTTCATTTTTATATAATGTGCCTACTATATCATAATCATTAATGCTATCGGTTGATTCTAAATCCATATTTAGATCATCACTAATTTGCTCCATCTTAAATCTATTTTCTCTAATAACTCTAGCATTGTCAGCACTGTTGGCATTTCCTATGATATGCCCATTGTGCGTTATGTTTGGATTTGAAAAGTATTGTATGCCAGGATTATCATAACTCATGATGGTAGCAAAGGTCCCAGGTATGTCATATCCATGACCATAAGGGTATATTGCTGTTCCTGAATGACCTATGTCGTGAGCGCATCCAAAATTGTGCCCCATCTCATGGGAAAGTGAGCTTCTTTCGCAGTAATAACCTTCATTTGTACTTCCATAGGCTACTAAAGAGTAGCTTGAGCTATGTGATACTTGATAAGGCGTCCACGCTAAACCACAATAGTTCCCTCCATCGTAAGGAATAATAAGACTTACCATATCTGCTTGATGCTCAACTTTTTTAAAAAATACATATCCATCGTCAGTTAGATTATCTAGACCATCATTATTAACACTTGTTATATCGTTTAGCTCCAAATCTTCAGGAATCATCTCCAGTGCAGCTAATTCAAGATCTACTTTAGTATCACTTTGCTCATAAGCAGTTATGGCATAATCAAATATATTTTGCAAGTTTGATTCTGTTGAAACTCCATATTTATCTTTAAAGGATTTTGTGTAAAACAGAAGTACTCTTATCGTGACTGGAGTTGTTGAATTTGATCTGGATAGTAAATTGTTATGCTGTTTGTTGTGCTTTAAAAAGGGTAAGTTTTTATTTTTTTTAAAAACCATATCGTTCTTTAAAGAAACAGAACGATTTATATCTTTTTTTATTATGTTGTAACTTCCATTTATATATGAGATGATATACCGATTTTTACCTGCATCAATACTTCCTGAAAGTATGCCATTTCTGACGCTTAAGATAACAATTGTATTTTTGGTCGCATCTTTTCCAATCCAGCTAAAGTTATTTTTATCTTTATTGTTTATGATTTTTTTTAGGAAGATTTTTACTTCTTTGCCATCATTTAGATGAATAGCTAATTTGTTTTTTTTATTTACAACATCTTTATTTATAAGAGAATTTAAATCTATATCGACCAATAGAGTATCGCTGTGCCTAATACTATTTGTGGTCGCTTTGTTTTTAATGGACGTTAGATAGTTGAAATCAGCGCCTAGTACCTCGCTACTAATAAAACTCAATATAAACAGACAATAAAAACAATTTTTTAGCATATTTTAGCCTTTTTTGGTTTAAAGTTATAAAAATTCATCATTAAAACTTATTTATGACATTATATCTTGTTGTATCTTTGTTTTGTATTAGTAGATTGTATCTAAATTAAAAATCTTTTTTACTAAGATGTTTTATGAGTTCTCTAACATCATCTTTATCGAAAAAGATACTAAACTCCAACTCTTTTGCTATGGTTTTTAAGAGGGCTATCTTTTTTTCTTGATAGATAGTTTTATCTTTTATATGTAAAAGTTTATTTCCAAGTCTTTGTTCGTATGAAGCTATGAGTTCGGTTCGTTTTTGCTCTTTGGTTTTGGCTTGTTTTTTTGGTTTTAGGATCCAAAATAAGATGGCGCAAAGTAGCAATATTGGTAAAAAATATTCATACATGTAAAAGCCTTTTAAAGTGCAAAATTTTCAATAAAAAATATTATTTCGTATTATACATTTTTTCTAAAGTATTGTAAACTCAGCTAAAAATTGCTAAAATATGCCAAAAATATCCAAAAAGGTTTTTTGTAGAATGAAAATTGAGATTTTGTATAGCAAGATACATCGTGCGACTATTACTGACGCTAACTTAAACTATGTGGGCTCTATAACTATCGATGAAGAGTTGATGAAGGCAGCAAGGTTACATGTAGGTCAAAAAGTGGACATTGTAAATGTGAATAATGGAGAGAGATTTTCCACTTATGTGATAAAGGGCAAACCTGGAAGTGGTGACATATGTGTCAATGGAGCAGCTGCAAGAAAGGTGGCTATAGATGATATCATTATCATCATATCTTATGGAATGATAAAAGAGAAAAAAGCTAGTAGTTACAAACCGGCGGTGGTTTTAGTAGATGAAAATAATAAAATAAAACAGATAAGGGATTATATACATGTTTGATGGAGTAGATTTTTCAAAGATGGGCGAGATGCTAAATCAAGCTCAAGAGCAAGCCTCAAAACTTCAAGAAGAGGCAAAAAACAAGGTATTTACCGCAAAAAGTGGTGGAGGCATGGTGCAAGTGAGTATAAATGGCGCAAATGAAGTTATCGATATAACCATAGATGATAGTTTGCTTGACGATAAAGAGAGTTTGCAAATACTTCTTATGAGTTCAGTTAATGATGCTTTAAAGATGGCGGAAGAAGATAAAAAACTTCTTGCTACTCAAATGCTTTCGGGTTTTGGAGGATTTGCAAATCAAAACTAAGGTTTTACTTCTAACAATACTAGCCTTGTTTTTACATGCAAAAGATGCAAAACTTGTAGATAAAATTCCTATGGAATTTATTAACGCTTATAAAACAGATAAAGTTTTACCTGTAAAAAGAACCATAAAAGATGATTATAAATTGTGTCAAGGTAAATTAAAAGATGCGTTTGTTAAAGTAAATGGAGTTAGCGCAGTTGCTATTAATGAAAACTATGCTTTATCGCTTACAAAACCTAAATCATACCAAGTTTATAACCCTTTTTATAAGTTGTATATCATCCAAAAAAAAGACGAATTTAAGAGTTTTAAAAAGGCAGAAGATTGCAATAAAACTTATCTTGCGTCTATTGGAAAATATGAGATTAATTACGGAAAACTTATAGATTTAAATAGTGAGTTTGGGGTGGTTGATTTTGATGCAAAGAAAAACTCTCTTATCGTTACGCCTTGTTGCCAAGTGTTAGGAGTTGGAGTTGGAAAAAACAAGTTTTTAACAAATCTTGAGCTTCAAAAATTGACATATAGAAAAAGCCCTTATGATGGATATATTGGTGCAAATTTTTATCAAAGAGGAAAAAAGGTTTTTGTTCGTGATGTGGATTTTAACCTTAAAAATATACTTTTTTGTCCTAATGACGAAATAGTTTCAATTGATACTAAAAAAATTAGCTCTATTGAGGCTTTAAGACGCATAGTTTTGCCTGCAAAAAAAGGAGATACGGTTGAGGTTGTTGTAAAGCGAGGGGGTAAGAAGAAAAAGTTAAATATAAAAGTTATAAGCAAACCCCGCTACAATATCGATTCATCTTCTTATATTGAAAAACTTGGTGCGAGATTTGATAGAAATTTAGTTGTAAAAAAAGTTTTTAAAAACTCACTTTTAGACAAAAAAGGGATCTATGTTGGTGATAGATTGATGGAGTTAAATTTTAAAAAAGTGGTTGGAAGAAATGGTGCAAAAAGGAGGTTTATGTATGATAAAAGGGATGATTTTCAACTTCTTTTTACACGTAAAGATTTTCAATTTTTCATAAATTTTAATAGAAAAGATATAAAAGGAGGCTTATTTGCACTCAAATATTGTCCAGCAATTTGAGGATTTTTTACAGAAAAATCTACCGATTGCAAACTCTTTTCATCCTCACTACAACGAAGCATTAAGTTTCATGTTTGAAGCAGGTGGAAAGAGATTTAGACCGTATCTACTTTTAAATTTGGTTAAACATTATCAACCGCTTTTGCTAAAAAGTGCTTTTTTTGCTGCAAGTGCTGTGGAGATGTTGCATACCTATTCACTCATACATGATGATTTGCCTTGTATGGATGATTCACCTTTGAGGCGCGGAAGAGAGAGTTTACATGTAAAGTATGATGAAGTAACAGCTGTTCTTGTTGGTGATGCTTTAAATACCCATGCTTTTTATATGCTTAGCATCGCACCTTTTAGAGATGATATGAGAGTTAAGTTGGTTAAATCATTAAGCGAAGACGGCGGTGTAAATGGTATGGTTTTAGGTCAAGCTATAGATTGCCACTTTGAAGATAAAAAGTTAAGTTTTGAAGAGTTGAAGTTTTTACATGTAAATAAAACTGCAAAGCTAATTGCAAGTAGTTTAAAAATGGGTGCTATAATATCTGGACTTGATGATAAAAGCATTGATAAATGGTATAAATTTGGGCTTGATCTTGGTGTATTATTTCAAATACGTGATGATTTGCTTGATGTGAATGCCACTGAAAAAGAGATAGGAAAGCCTATTGGCAATGATGAGCATAAAAATACTTATGTGAGTATTTTAGGACTTGATGGTGCTAAAAAACAGCACGATGAGCTTTTAAGTAAAATTTGCAAAAGTTTGCAAGAGTTTCCAAAACCATTGCAAGATGAGTTTGGCTTTATGATAGAAAAATATTTTAAGAAAGGTTGATAATGAGTGATATGTTAAAAAAACAGGCTGATACGATAAGATTTTTAGCAGCTGATATGGTGCAAAAGGCAAATAGTGGACACCCAGGTGCTCCTATGGGTTTAGCTGATATTGTTACTGTTTTAGCAAAGCATATAATACACAATCCAAAAAATCCAAAATGGTTAAATAGGGATAGATTGGTTTTTAGTGGAGGCCATGCATCTGCTTTGATATATAGTTTTTTACATTTGACAGGATATGATATAAGTATAGATGATATTAAAAATTTTCGTCAGTTAGGAAGTAAAACACCAGGGCATCCAGAGTTTGGTGATGTTCCTGGCGTTGAAGTTACAACTGGACCTTTAGGACAAGGTGTAGCAAATGCTGTGGGTTTTGCTATGGCAAGTAAGTATGCGAAAAATCTGCTAAATACGCCCGAATGTGAACTTATAGACCATAAAGTGTATTGTTTGTGCGGTGATGGAGACTTGCAAGAAGGTATAAGTTATGAAGCTTGTTCAATCGCTGGAAATTTAGAGCTTGATAATCTTGTTTTGATATATGATTCAAATCATATAACCATAGAGGGAGATACTGATATAGCATGGAGCGAAAATGTAAAACAGCGTTTTGAATCTCAAGGCTGGGTAGTTTCAAGAATAGATGGACATAACTATAATGAAATAGACATGGTGTTAAGTGAAGCAAAAAATAAAACAAAACCATATCTTATTATCGCTGATACTACTATAGCAAAAGGTGCTTGCGAGAAAGAGGGCTCACACCACTCTCACGGTGCTCCATTAGGGGATGATGAGATAAAAAATGCTAAATTAAAAGCAGGGTTTGATCCAGAAAAACACTTTTTTGTTGATGAGGATGTGAAAAAAGCTTTTATGGAGAGTTGCCAAAGGGGCGAAAAGGCAAATCAATCTTGGAATGAACTACTTAAAAATTCATCAGATGATAAAAAAGAGTTATTGCAAAATCTTCAAAATCCAGATTTTTCTAAGATAGAGTATCCATCATTTGAAGCAGGTTCAAAAGTAGCCACAAGAGAGAGTAATGGTAAGATTTTAAATGCGATAGCAAAACAAGTACCAGGTTTTATCGGTGGAAGTGCGGACTTGGGGCCATCAAACAAAAGTGAGCTTAATGGACAAGGGGACTTTCCTTATGGACGAAATATCCATTACGGCATTCGCGAACATGCAATGGGTGCTATTAGTAATGCTTTAAGTTTATATGGACTTTTTATACCTTTTAGTGCAACATTTTTTATATTTAGTGACTATTTAAAGCCTTCGGTTAGACTTTCAGCTTTAATGGGGCTTAAAAGCTTCTATGTATGGACACATGATAGTATAGGTGTTGGAGAGGATGGACCAACTCATCAGCCAATAGAGCAATTAAGTCAATTTCGTGCAATGCCAAACTTTTACGTATATCGCCCAGCCGATGGTAGCGAAAATGTAAAATGTTGGCAAGAAGCACTTAAAAGTAATGCGCCCGCTGCTTTCGTATGCTCTCGTCAAGGACTTGAAACTTTAAAAGATAAAAGAGCTTATGGTGATGTACAAAATGGAGGATATTTGCTCCGAGAAGAAGATGGAGCGCAGCTTACTTTTATGGCTAGTGGAAGCGAATTGATGTTAGCTTTGCAAGCTTCTTGCGAACTAAGAAAAGAGGGTATTTTAGCAAACATAGTTAGTGTTCCGTGTTTTGATAAATTATGCGAGCAAAGCGATGAATATATTGCAAAAATTATCAAGCCAGATACTAAAGTGTTAGCTATAGAAGCAGGTAGTGGTTTAGAGTGGTATAGATACGCCGATGAAGTTTTGTGCATGAAGCGTTTTGGTGCAAGTGCTAAGGCTGAAAAATTGTTTGAAAAATTTGGTTTTACGATAGAAAATGTTTGCGATACTGCGCGCAAACTGATAAATAAATAACTTCTTTTTTTGACCCTTTTTTGAATAAAAGGGTCACTCATTTTTTAAGGATTATCGTTGGATTTTTTACAGGTTTTTGTTCTTGCTGTAGTGCAAGGCATAAGCGAATTTTTACCCATATCATCTTCAGCGCATTTGATACTTGTGCCAAAATTGTTTGGCTGGAGTGACCAAGGCTTAGCTTTTGATGTGGCTTTACATGTAGGAACTTTGATTGCTATATTATACTATTTTAAAGATGATTTAGTGCCTCTTTGTAAGGATTTTTTTAGCTCCATAAAACAGCGACAAAAAATCGGAGAAAGTAGTGTTGTTTGGGGTGTGATTTTAGGTACTATTCCCGTGGGACTTGTTGGGCTTTTTTGTGGAGATTGGATAGAAGAAAATTTACGAAGTCCACTTGTGATCGCATTTTCGACTATATTTTTTGGACTTGTTTTGTATTTTGCAGATAAAAAAGCTAGCAGTAAAGATGTGCTTAGTATTACATGTAAAATAGCTCTTATCATTGGTATTGCCCAAGCTTTAGCTCTTATTCCCGGTACTTCAAGGTCTGGTATTACTATGAGTGCTGCTATGCTTTTGGGATTTTCTAGAGTTGCAAGTGCTAGATTTTCATTTTTACTTTCTATTCCTGTTATCGTACTTGCTGGGGGGTTATCGACCATAAAAGTTATAAGTGAAGGGCTTAATGAGCCTTTTTCTGCACTTCTTTTGGCAGTTGTATTATCAGCTATTAGTGCTTACATGTGTATAAGATGGCTCATAGCGCTTTTAGGCAAATCAACAATGTTTCCATTTGTAATTTATAGGATTATTTTGGGTTGTTTTTTGTTTTACATGTTCGTGTAAATACACGAACATGTAATAGTTTTAAAACTTATAGTTCATACCTATGTAATAAGTTCTAGGCTGAAGTGAGTAGTTGTACTCATCATCAAGTTTTTCATTAAGTAAATTTTCTATACCAGCTCTTATTTTGAAATTTTTCGTAACATCTGCTGATAGTTGAAAAGAGAGAGTTGAGAAGCCTTTTAAGATATCTACTTCATTGTCTGCATCTCTATAATTTTTTTGTTTACCTGTGTAGTTGTAGCGCAAAGATGTTGATAGCATTTTATTAAACGCATAATCTATATTGATATTAACTTTATGCTTTGGTCTGAAGTTAAGTTCGCGATGTTTATCTTTGTCTTTTGTGTGTAAGTATGTGTAGTAAAAACCAACTCCTAGATTTGGTAAAAGGTTATATTTGTTAAATTCCAATTCAAATCCGCTAGTAGTAGCACTATTTACGTTTACGTATTTATGGTCTTTGATTTTTAAGCCTATAACATCAGTTTTTGTGTCTAATTCAATTGTGGTGATTAGATTTGATATATCATTATAAAATCCAGTCAGCTTAAGTGAATGGAAATCATCAAAATATTCATACCCAAGTTCATAAGTGTTCGTTATCTCAGGTTCAAGTTTTGAGTTTCCATGAAACATAACTAGATTATCTATGTTCATATCTGTACCCATTAGATTCAGTGCTAGGTAGTCGTCTGAGTTTTGTGTTATAGTTGGTGCGTTAAATCCTTTTCCGTATCCAGCTTTAATTCTATGATGTTCTGCTGCTTTATAAACCACATAAGCTTTAGGCGAAAGTTGTCCTTTAAATTTACTATGGTAGTCATATCGTCCGCCCAAAGTTAGCAACAACTTATCTCCTAGGGTTATCTCATCTTGTGCATAAAAAGATGTGTTGTGTGTATCTCCACTAAAATTTTGTGCTGGTAAATCCACGGGAGCAATAGGGTGTGGCTTATAAGTATCGTTATCGTATATAGACTTGTAATAGTCTCTTTTATATTCAGCACCAAAAACGATATAGTGATTTTCTAATGCATCTGCATAAAATTCTGTTGATAGTGACTTATCTTTTAGGTCGTGAGTTTTTGTAACTTGTGCTGAGTGGGATTTGCTGTCAGTTAGGTTTGCTTTAACATTAAATCCGCCAAAATGTGTTTGTTTACTATAAGTTGCCGAATACATACCTTTGTCTATATCATAATACTTATCATAATGAAACCCTGCAACAGTAGCCTCTCTATACTCTTTGCCTTTTAAAAGAGATATGGCTATATCAGAATCATCGGTTATATCATAGCCTAATTTTAGATTTCCTGTTAATATATCAAAGCCTTCAAATTTTGAGTTTTTAACTCCATCATAGATAGTTAATACTTCGTCTTTTAACTTCTTTTCTGCGCTTAAGGTAAATGAAAACTTATCAAATCTTTTAGCAGCATAAGCTGAAATTCCTTTTGTTTGTCCTTCGCCTGCTTGTGCAAAAGTGCCTTTTACGTCTATATTTGCGCTAAAGGAGTTTTTTGGTTTTTTAGTGATGATATTTATAACTCCGCCAAGTGCTTTTGAACCATAAAGTGAACTCATAGGTCCACGAACTACTTCAACTTTTTGAATTTGATCAACAGGAACCCAATTGTATTGAAAATCACTATGTCCAATTTGAGCATCTGTGTTTGAAACTCTATTTCCATCTACTAGTATGGCAGTATGTTTTGAATCCATTCCACGAAAAGTGATATTTTTTCTTCCATTTATAGATCTACTATTTGCAGTAACATTGATACCAACTGTGTTTGCAAGTATCTTTTCCATGCTGTCAGCATTTACCTTTTTTATCTCCTCATTATCGACCACAGAAAAACTTCCAGCAGTATCAACAACTTGTGAATTTGTTTTTACAGTTACAACATAATCGCTTTCACTTGCATGTAGGCTTGTAAATGTGCATAAACAACATATACTTGTAATTACACTTAACTTTTGCACTTACTTCTCCTTTTAAAAATATTTGCTGTAATAATATTAAATTTAAGGTAAAAATTTGATTAATTCAAATTGATAATTAATATATATTTAATGAAAATAGTAATATAATCTTCAAATACATGAATTAGTGTGTTAATAACATAAAGACTACTTAAAGTCTTTATGTTTGTTGTAGAAAAAAAGACTACTATGGCACTACTTATTGCAAGATATTGTATTTGTATATATAAAAAACACCATAAAGGAAATAGATGTCCAAAGAGGAAAAAAACGCAAAACTAGAAAAAGAAGCATTGGAGCAATTAGATACATTTTTTGATGACAAACTAAGTATGATGATGGCAACCGTAAGTGAAGAGGGTGAGCCTTTTTGTAGTTATACTCCATACGTAGAAGATGAAGACCACAATTATTATATTTATATAAGTGGTTCAGTTCCGCATTCGGCAAATATGTCAGCAAACGGTAAAGTGTCTATTATGATGATAGAAGATGAAAGTAAGTGTGAACACATATATGCTAGAAAGAGATTTTATGCTCAAGCTACAGCTGAAGCATTTAGTCCTAATGACGAAAGAACAGAAGCTATAAACGAGCTTTTTGCTAAAAAGTTTGATTCAAAAGTAAAATACTTTTTTAAAATGCCTGATTTTAGAATATATAAAATTACGCCAAAAGATGGTAACTTGGTATTGGGTTTTGGCGCAGCCTATAAAGTAGGAGGCGATCGAAAAAGTATGGGCTTAAAGAGTGTTGGTCACAATGCAAATAATGGCGGACATAAATAATATATAAATTCTTTTTAGATAGTTTTACATGTAAGAGTTTTCATTGCTCTTACATGTATCGTAGTTACATGTAAGATATAAGTTTGAATATACGCATATTTATACTTATATTTTAAAATCAAATTTCAAATTAAAAATACAAAGGGAGCGTATGAAAAAGTTACTTTTTCTTTTAATGAGTTTTGTTCTTGTTTTTGCTTCGGATTATGATAAGTCCAAAAAAATGATAGCAAAGACAAATAGTTTATTGAGTAAAAAACAAAAGTCAATAGATAATCTTGACAGTAAAAAAGATGATATATTTAACGAATATGTAAATCTAAGTATAAAATTAGAAAATATTAAAAATCAAAATAAACGACTTGAGAAATTAGTTTCTATTCAAGATGATAAACTGATGAAAATTGGGCAAGATATAGATAATATAGAGCGAACTAAGAGTGAAGTTTATCCTTTGATGAGCAGTATGTATGCTGGATTAGAAAAGCTTATATCACAAAGTGTTCCATTTGCATTAAAAGAGAGAAGCGAAAGAGTTAAAAAACTAAAAGATCTCATAGATAGAGATGATGTTCAAAGGTCAGAAAAGTTTAGAAAAATATTAGAAGCTTATGAGATAGAGTACGATTATACAAACACTATCGGTTCATATCAAAGTATGGAAAATGGTGTTGCATACAACTTTTTACGCATAGGAACTCTAGGGTTTTATAGGCAAAGTCTAGATAAGAAAAACTTTAGCGTTTGGAACAACAAAGCAAAGAAGTGGGAAGATGTGGATTCTATTCAAGATAGAATAAATATAACAAATGGCATAAAAATAGCCAAAAAACAGGTAAGTCCAACACTTATTAGACTTCCATTTGTAGTTATAAAGGATGCGAAATGATGAAGAAGATTGTAGCAATTTTATCCATCGTAACGTTTGCGTTTTCGTCTAGTAATTTTGTAGAAGAGTTAAAAAAGAGTTTAGATGGCGAACTTGCAAAAGAAAATCAAAGATTACAAGAGTTTAGATTGGATGTAAATACTCAAAAGGCAAAGCTTCAAGCGCTTAAAAATGAGTTTAAAAAACAAAAAGCATTGCAAGATGAGTTGATGCAAAAACAAAAAAGTAATGAATTGCTTTTAAAAGAAAAAGAGAAGGAGCTGGCTCAAAAATCAGGAGATTTGGGAAATATTTTAAACTCTATTAGACAAACGAGCACAAAAGTTTATAACTCTACCAAACATTCATACATTGTGGTTAAAGATCCGCAAAATCTACAACTATTTTTAGACACGATAAATCTCAAAAACTTAAATCTTCAAAGCATTAAAGAGTTTTGGCTCGCTTTAGCTGACGAAATAGTTAAAAGTGGATATGTATCAGAATTTAAAGCTCCAGTTATAGGTGAAGGTGGGATTAAAAAAGATCAGACTATAAACACCTTGGGTAAATTCGCTGCTTTTAGTGAGAATAAATATCTTGGTCTTAGTGATGATTTAAACTCTTTTGTAGTTTTATCAACCCAGCCAAATGCATGGAAGATAGGAGATATTGATGATTTTGGAACTAAGAATGTATCTTCAGTGCTAGTTGATGTAACAGGTGGAAGTTTGTTTGAATTGCTTGAGCATGAGCCGACTATCTTAGATAAGGTTAAACAAGGCGGTATTGTTGGATATATTATTATCTTTTTAGGTGCACTTGGTCTTTTATACTCATTTTTAAAGATAATTGTTTTACAAGTTAGATATAAGAAAATACAAAAGCAGTTAAAGGATTTATCAACCCCTAAAGATAACCCTCTAGGAAAAATTATTGAAGTATTTGAGAAGTATAAAGATAAACCTATTAGTGAAATAGAAGCAAAGATAGGCGAAGAGATGCTTACTCAAACAAATACAATTCAATCTGGAAAAGATTTTGTAAAACTTCTTGCTACTATTACGCCACTTTTGGGATTGTTAGGAACTGTAACTGGAATGATAACCACCTTTGAAGTTATCACTATGTTTGGAACAGGTGACCCAAAACTTATGGCTGGAGGTATATCGTCGGCACTAGTTACAACAGTGCTCGGACTTGTAACTGCTATACCTTTACTTTTTGCTTATTCGTATCTAAATTCAAAAGTACATGTAATACTTGCTATTTTAGAAGAGCAAAGTATAGGATTGCTTGCAAAGAGTTTTGGTGATGATTAGTCTATATTTGGTAGATTTGGTTGATTTTTTTCAAAGGGGCGGAGTAGTACTTTGTATAATATTTGCAGTATGTTTCGTATTGTGGTATTTTCTATTGCAAAGATATTTTTTTGTTAAGTTTTGTTTTAATAAACAAGAAAAAGAACTGATAAATAGTATGCAAAAAAGAGATTATGATAAAAAATTTTCCTCTTATGTAAGACAATATTTTATGTCCAAAATAAGACTTGATCTTAAAAAAAATCTCTATCACGTAGAAACTCTTATAGTTATATCTCCTTTGGTTGGGCTTTTAGGAACAGTTACTGGTATGATTGAGATTTTTGATACATTATCATATAATGGTTCAAGCGATATAAAACTTATGGCAAGCGGTATATCAATGGCTACTATTCCAACTATGGCAGGAATGGTTGTAGCACTTTCAGGCATACTTTTTAAAAAGAGGATAGATGTTTTGATAAAAGACAAAATGCACTCATTATTTTTGAGTGGGTCAAGGATTTTTTCATGAAAAGATTTTTACATAGAAACGAAGATGAGAATGCAGAGATAAATTTAACACCTATGCTTGATGTTATATTCATCATGTTAATATTTTTTATAGTGACAACATCTTTTGTCAAAGAGAGCGGTGTTAGTATAGATAGACCAAGTGCCAAAACTACAAAAACTAAAACAGATGCAAATATAGTCTTAGCTATAAAAGATAACAACGAAGTTTGGATTGATAAGAAGATGGTAGATTTATATTTTGTTACTTCAACTATTGAGCAATTAAAGTCTCAAAGTGTTAAAAACTCAGTGGTTATCCAAGCAGACAAAAGAACTAAAACTGGTTTTTTGGTTAAGGTTATGGATAGAATTAGGCAAGCTGGCATAAGCAATATATCAGTAGCAACTATAAAAGAGTAGCCTTGAAGTTTTTAGTGTCATTTTTTTCATCATTTATCATCTGTATTTTGCTTTTTTTGTTTATGGATTATATGATAACAACTAATGCAAAAAAAGTTGCAAAAAAGAGTGAGATGCCACAAGAAATAGTGCTAAATACTTCGAACGATATGGTAGAAGAACAGCCTGAAGAAGTTAAACAGATAAAAGAGTTGCCGCTAGAGAAGATAGTTGAAAAAATGCCTGATAACCCAGAAGAGATAAAATTAGATCTTCCCGAACTCACACTAGCCCAATCAGACGTAAGTGTTACTCCTATTGAATTGGATAAATTAAAATTTAAACAGCCAAAACAAGTTCAGCCTAAAAAGATGGTTAAAAATATCAAAAGAGTAGAAGTAAGCTACAAAGAACCTGTTTATGAGAGCATAGATTCAACTCTTGCGCTTAAAAAAGTAGAACCAAGATATCCTAGACGTGCTAAAAAAAGAGGCATAGAAGGACATGTTGATATATCTTTTAAGATAAGACCAAATGGCGAGGTGTTTGATATGAAAATTACTAATTCAAAGCCAGCAGGAGTATTTGATAGAGCTGCATTAAAAGCTCTTAAAAGGTGGAAATTTAGTACTTTTAGTAAAGATAAAAAATATAAAATATCTTCTGCTACTTTTAATTTTGGGATAAATAGATGAGAACTTTAGTTTTTATGTTTACAATAGTCGGTATTTTGTCGGCTGAGGTTTCAATGGAATTTTATAAAAGTGTACAAGAGTGTGGAAAATTATTTGCTCAAAAAAAGATAATGCAGGGTTTAAAAAAGGCAAAACAAACACACGCATTAGCAAAAAGCGATGAAGAAAAATCATATATTTTGCAATTCATATCAAATGGCTACATGGAAGCAAAGGATTATAAGAGTGCAATAAAATATCTTAAAAAAGCTCTTGTGGTAAAGGGTGCTAAAAAAGTGGATATTTATAAAAATCTATCTTTTTGTTACTATGACATAAAAAACTACAAAAATTCATTTTTATATGCAAAAAAATATATAGCTAAAAATAAAAAAGATAAAAATATGATAAAGCTATTGTATGTTTTATCTATGAAAACGAAAGATTATAAAAAAGGCGTATATTATTATGAGCTTTTACATAAGAATGAGAAAAAGGATGAGAAGTATTTTGTGGGTCTAGCATCTTTACATGTAGAAGCAAAGAGTTATAAAGATGCATTAATTTCATTGGATTTTGCTTACAAAAAAGGTTTATTAAAGAGCAAAAATGCTATAAATATGTATCTATATGCTTTGCAGATGAGTGATTTGTATGAAAAGGCTGCTATTGTAGTAAGAGACAATAGGGCATTTTTCAATGACTATGAAGATAAACTTTTGGGTCTTTATATGAGAGCAAAAGATTATAAAAGTATCATATCTTACATAAAAAATAGTCCGCAAGCATCTGATAAAAATAGACTAATGTTAGCTAGAATATATTTTAAAAATAGAGATTTTAAAAAGAGTATTTCTACGCTAAAAAAACTTAAATTTTCAAAAAACTCTAAAAACAAAGGAGAGGTTTATATGCTTTTAGCATATAATTATTACTATCTCAAGGACGAGAAGAGTTTAAGTTTAGTATTGCAAAAAGCAATTAGTAACTCTTATGCGAAAAAAAGAGCTAAAAAGATGCTAAATCATCTAAACAGTATGTAAAATAAGGAGAAGAATTGTTTAAAGAAAGGTTAAAAACCCACCACGCCCATGAATTAAGACCGGGCAAGTTATCTTTGCCATTAACTAATGGTGGATTAGAAAAAAGACTTAGTAAGCCACCACCACAAAAAGAGGGTATTATATATTTTCATGTGCCTTATTGTGATAAAATATGTTCGTTTTGTTCTATGAATAGAAGTAAGCTTGATGGAGAGTTGGAAGAATATACAGAGTATCTTTTAAAAGAGATAGAGTATTATAGTAAGTTTGAGTATATTCAAGGAAAAAGTTTTGAATCCATATATTTTGGTGGAGGAACGCCTACTATATTAAAAACTCACCAGATAGAAAAAGTTTTAGAATCAATCAATAAAAATTTCAATCTATCTTCCACATGTGAATTTAACTTTGAGAGCACTTTACACAACTTAAGTTTTGAAAAATTAAACCTTATGCAAAGCATGGGTGTAAATCGTTATAGTATCGGCATTCAGACATTTGGCGATAGGGGAAGAAAATTTTTAAATAGAACCGGAAGTGGTCAAAAAGCCCAAGATAAACTTTTAAAAATCCGTGAGGTTTTTAAAGGAAACATGTGTATTGATATCATATATAATTTGCCTGAACAAACCAAAGAAGAGATATATGAAGATGCGCAAATTACTAAAAAAGTTGGAGCCGATAGCGTTAGTTTTTACTCTTTGATGTTTCATGAAGGTTCAGCCATGGACGGAAGTGAAGTAAAAGATTATTATGAACTTAAAACCGATAAAATGCTTCACGACACCTTTTTAAATGGTATGTTAGAAGATGATTATGAGATACTTGAGCTTACAAAAATCAACAAAATAGGGCGCGACCAATATAAATATATAAGACTTCAGCATCAAGGCGTAGATATGCTTCCTATAGGAGTAGGAGCTGGTGGAGCGCTTGCAGGAGTAGTTGGTTTTTCTCCAAAAAGAGGATTAAAATTTTTTAAGCGTGAGAGCGAAAAGATACAAAAACTAAAAGTTTTCACAGCTCTTTTCCAACACCCTATCATAACTTACGAAGATATGAAAAAATATGTCAATCAAAAAACATTCGATAAGGTTTATGCACTTTTAAAAGAGCTTGAAAAGCTAAATTATGTTGAATTAAAAGATGATTGTGTTGCTTATACATTAGATGGAGTTTTTTGGGGAAACAACATATCTAGCGAAGTATTGAAAATAGCACATAAGGAGTATTGATGAAAAAATTAGTAACATATTGTTCGTGGACCGGCAATACAAAAAAAGTAGCCCAAGCAATTCATGAGCAAATTGGTGGCGATATTATGCCTATGAGTGAAGTTGAAAATTGGCAAGATTATGATTTTTTAGCCCTTGGTTTTTTTGTGGATAAAGGTTTTGCAGGTGGAGATGCTAAAAAATTTTTAGAAAATGTAAAAGGAAAAAAAGTAGGACTTTTTGCAACATTAGGAGCATATCCAGATAGTGACCATGCAAAAGATGTGATGCAAAAAGGGCGAGATTTGATGGCTAAAAATCAAAATGAACTTGTTTGTGAATTTATCTGTCAAGGTGCGATCGACCCTGAAGTTATAGCAAAACTAAGAGAGTTGGCTAAAAAGATGGGTGATAAGTCAATCCACGGCATAACACCAGAGCGTGAAAAGCTTTGGGCAGAGGCTGCAAATCATCCAAACGAAGATGATTTAAAAAAAGCTAAAGAAGCTTTTAGTAAAGTGTAATTTTTTTACATGTAAACAAATTTAAAATAAAGGAAACAGATGTTACAAGAAAAAGTGGCTAATTTTATAAAAGAAAAAGGTTTCAACCTAGACGCAATGGCAGGAGCTTTAAATGTAAGTAAAGCTGAAATTTTAACAAATTTACCGTCTGATATTGGTATTGCAACAAGTGGTGATAAGTTTGATGAGGTCATAGGCGATATTCAAAAATGGGGTGAGGTTTTAGTTGTCAAAGTAACTCCATCTTTTATAATGGAGATAAAAACAGAGATTTCAGAAGGAAAATACGCAAGAGGGTATTATAACCTAAGCACTGCAAATGCTCCACTTGGAGGACACTTAAAAGCTGACGATATTGAGCATATTGTATTTTTAAGTACAGTTATGGTTATGGGTATGCTTTCCCACGCGGTTTGCTTTTTTGATAAAAATGGAGATGAGATTTTTAAAATTTATGTTGCAAGGGATGAGAAAAGAAATTTCATAAAAGAACAAGAAGAAGCTTTTAAAGCATTAAGAGCAAAATACGCTTAATTTTTTATTTTTAGGTTGTGTTTTTTAGTTTTAAAAAGACACAACCTATTTTTTTGACTAAAATTTTACTCACTATTTCTAAAAATATACAGAACTTTAAATTTTTTTACATGCAATAAGATAATATCTTCTTATTAGTTAAAATTATAATTTTTTAATAAAACAAATATGACATATCCCTAATAAACGAAGTTTAGATAATAATATATGAAAATCAATATCAAAATATCTAATAATAATTTTTTAATTAAATCGTAAAAATAAAAAACTACTATAAGAAATTTTTCATTTTACAATAATTTTTTATTGAAATTAATAAAATTTATGATATAATTACACTCTAAAAGTTAAAATATACATTTAACTTTTAAATACTATTTTCAAGGAGAAAAATAATGAATGCCTTAGCGATGTTAGAAATCGGGAAAGTAGGTTGGATTGAGAAAGAGAGACCACATTGTGGTCCGCAGGATGCAATTTTACGCCCATTAGCAGTTGCGCCATGCACATCTGATGTACACACAGTGTGGGAAGGTGCTATAGGACAAAGACACGATATGGTTTTAGGTCATGAGGCTGTGGGTGAAGTTGTCGAAGTTGGCAATATGGTCAAAGACTTCAAAGTAGGTGATAGAGTGGTTGTGGCTGCTATTACGCCTGATTGGGGTAGTGTGGAAGCACAGGCCGGATTTGCTATGCACTCAGGCGGAATGCTTGCAGGGTGGAAATTTTCAAATTTTAAAGATGGTGTTTTTGCAGACTTTTTTCATGTAAATGAAGCAGATGCAAACTTATCACTTCTTCCAGATGAAATCGACCCAGCTGAAGCTTGCATGCTTACTGATATGTGTTCAACTGGTTTTCACGGAGTTGAGCTTGCAGAAGTTGGCTTTGGCGATAGCGTTTGTGTTATAGGCATAGGACCTGTGGGACTTATGAGTGTAGCTGGAGCAGCACTTAGTGGTGCATCTCACATATATGCAGTTGGCTCTAGACCAAATTGTATAGAAGTTGCTAAGCAATATGGAGCAACTGATATTATTAACTACAAAAACGGCAGTATTATCGAACAGCTTAACGAACTTACAAAAGGAAAAGGTGTTGATAAAGTTATCGTTGCTGGCGGTGATTGTGATACGTTTATAGACGCCGTTACCATGGTAAAACCAGGCGGAATTGTAAGTAATGTAAACTATCTTGGCGAAGGGGACTTTGTAAAGATACCTCGTTTAGAGTGGGGTGTTGGCATGGCTCACAAAACCATTCGCGGTGGCCTTATGCCAGGCGGTCGTTATAGAATCGATAAACTACTAAGTATGGTTTTAACAAAACGATTGGATCCAAGTAAAATAATCACACATCGATATAGCGGATTGAAAAATCTTGACCAAGCATTGATGCTGATGAAGGATAAACCACGAGACCTAATTAAGCCTGTGGTTACTATGGAATATTAATCCCATAACCTTACGCTCTTGATTTAATCTTTATAATATGCTTAAAGAGTATCTACGAAGTGGCGTAAACACTTTACAATTAAGAGCAAAAGGATTTTTTGCAAGGAACAGATATAAATATCTCTAAAAATAAAAAAGCTAATTTTCAAGCTTGGATAGTATGGATTATAGCAAATATGATGGTTATATTTGCCTCAAGTTCACAGGTTGCATACGCCTATATAAATACCTCACTTTCACATGAACTTAATTTAAATATTTCTCAAATTGCCATGGTTAGCTCATTTTATACATGGGTTTTTGCAGTTTGTCAATTTTTTAGTGGTTATGCACTGACACAATTTGGCATACGTAAGGTGTTTTTGTTTTTGACCTCTATGATACTATTTGGTTTTTTTATATTTATAAATGCATCTTCATTACCTTTTTTATTTTTAGCTCAATTTTTCATAGCCCTTGGTGCGTCATTTGGGTTTGTTGGCGCTGGATATACGGGAGGAGTTTGGTTTGGATTTCATAGATATGGAGCAATGTTTTCTCTAACACAATCATTTGCATCTAGCGGTGCATTTTTGAGTGGAATTTTATATGCGTATTTGGTTGATATTGGCAAAAATTGGAATGAAGTACTTTTTATGATAGCTTGTTATGGTATCACTGTTTTTATGCTTATTGTATTTTTTGTAAAAGATGCAAAAGAGTTTGAAAATCCATCTTGTTCAAGTTTGGGGTTGGATTTTTTTAGAAGTGTTTTAATTAGCTTGATTGAAGGTGTTAAGGTTAAATTGGTTTGGGTTAGTGCGATATGTGGAGGTATATCGTTTGGTGTATTTTTATCTTTTAGTGTTCTTTGGTGTCCAAAACTTCTTATGGCAATAGGTTTTAGCGAAGTGGATGCTGGATGGCTAACTTCATTGAACTGGGTAGGTATAGCTTTTGGTTGTATTTTTATCAGTAAAATATCGGAAATATTCAAAAATCGACGAATAGTATTTTCTAGCGCTTCTTTATTTCAGACTGTGTTTTTGTTGATTTTAATCATTTTGGATATACAAAATATATATTTTGTAGGGCTTTTTATATTTTTATTTGGCGCAAGCGCATCTTCTCAGATGCTTACTTTTACTATGGCAGGCGAGAGTGTTGAAGACTCTCTTGTAGGAACAACTGCCGCTATTGTAAATGGTGCTATGTTTATATTTACTGGTTTTATTATGGCGCTTATTGGTCAATTGTTAAAAGGTAGTAGCTATCAAGATGTATTATTGGTTTTGCCTTTACTTTTAGTGTTTGCTAGCGGTTTTATTTTTGTGGCAAAAGAGAGTTTTGGTGGCGCTTTAAAGAGTAGTTTGTTGTAATATATTGTTATAATTATCAATTTTTTCTATATTTTTCTTCTAATATTTTATCGTTTTTTAAAAGTCTATTGTAGTAATCTGTAAAAACTGTTTTTATTCTTGCTTGTAAATTGTTACATGTAAAAGATAAACAAGGTTAAAACGTAGCTTTCTCGATATTTTATCAATTGTAGATTATTACATGTAAAAGTAAACCCTAAGGCTTTCGCACTTAGGGTTTGTAGGTAGGAAAGAGCCTATGTTTAACTAGGCTCTTTATATATTGTTAGCCCAAAAGCTTTGAAAAAAGTTCTGGAGAAGAAGAAGATATAAGTGCTAACAAGCTTATAACAGCAAGTGTTATAACGCCTGAATTTATAGCATCAAATTTTCTTTGGAATAATCTTACTATGATATAAAATACAAATCCACAACTTAAACCATTTGTGATTGAGTAAGTAAGTGGCATCATCATAACAGTAAAGAATGCTGCTATCATAATAGCTGGGTCTTTATAGTTTAGTTCACCTAACTCGCTGAACATTAAAACACCAACCATTACCAAAATTGGGTAAATTGCATTTGCAGGAATTGCTTTAAATAGTGGCAATAAGAAAAGCGTAAGGATGAAAAGTAAACCTGTAAATACACCAGTTAAACCAGTTTTACCACCAGCTTCAACACCACTCGCACTTTCAGCAAATACTGTAATAGTACTTGTACCACCAATAGCACCCATCATACTCGCACTTGCGTCTGCATTTAGTGAGCGAGCTAGTTTTTTCATACTCTCTTCGTCTTCTTTGAAGATACCAGCACGGTTACCAACACCTGTTAATGTTCCGATACTATCAAAAAGGTGAGTTACAAAAAATGTAATAATAAATGGTAAAAATGCTAAATTTAAAGCTCCAGCAATGTCAAGTTTTCCAAATATTGGAGAGATTGAAGCTGGCATTGAAACTACGCCTGAAGGAAGTGCATATACTCCAAATACCCAAGCGATAACAGAAGTTATAGCGATAGCCACGATAAAAGCTGCTGGAACATTCATAACAAAACAGCCAATAGTAAGGAAAATACCCAGTATTCCTATAAGTACATGTGGATCAGCCAAGTGTCCAAGTCCAACTAAAGTTGCAGGGTGATCAACGATAATACCCATCTCTTTTAAGCCAATTAAGCATATAAAAGCACCAATACCAGCAGAAATTGCACGACGCAAGTCAAGTGGAATAGATCTTATAATCCAAATACGAAAACTTGTAAATGAAAGAGCTGTAAATATAGCAGCAGAGATAAAAACGATACCAAGTGCAGTTTGCCAAGGCATTTTTTGCCCTAAGCATAAGCCGAATGTAAAATAAGCGTTTAATCCCATACCAACACTAAGACCCATTGGTGTATTTGCCCATAAACCGTTAGCAATGGTAGCAATCAAAGTAAATAGTGCAGTTGCAGTTACCAAAGCATCCATTGGCATACCTGCTTTACTCATGATAATTGCGTTGAGTGGCACGATATAAACCATTGCCAAAAACGTCGTTAGACCCGCGTTAAACTCTTGTTTAACACTTGTGTTATGTTCTTGTAATTTGAACAAATCCATTAGTTCTCCTTTAGATTAAGTATATGTTTATTTTTATCGTTAAATAGTAAGAATTTTACCCCATTTTTGCAAAAAGACAAATGGTTATTTGGTTGGTAAATAATAGATGAGAGAGAATTTAGGAAAAAGAGGTAATTTTCGTGTAAAAAAATATTTTTTATATTACATGTAAAAAAAATAATTTTATTGCTAAAATTTAATAATTTTTTAAATTTTTCATCTTTTTGCAATAAACCTTGCATCTTTTAACCTTAATAATATATGTTTAGGCTGAAATTGTATTTATTTTTGCCTTAAAAAAAGGTTATATTTAGAAAAAATTCTTATATTTAGAAAAAATTCTTTTAAAAATACCTATCGAATCTAAATTGTTATCTGTATTAAAAAATATTATTTTTTAAATCTATGTATTTTGATTGACATTTAGCAGATGATGCAGTTGTACATGGTATAAAATAGCTATATTAAACTTTTTGTCATAACTATAGTATTTTTGAAGTTATACAACATATAAGTAGTATTTATTGTGTTATTTATAGATAATGAATATTGTCTTAAAAAATATTATT
>PDWI01001803.1_pt1 | contig 33333 bp, 30 predicted proteins | sample 1430891 | NCBI WGS metagenome assembly PDWI01 (sample SAMN01162508, study PRJNA174530) | Oral metagenome, whole genome shotgun sequencing project. | biome: Marine environment; feature: Marine mammal; material: Swab sample of the gingival sulcus; isolation source: swab sample of gingival sulcus... | reverse complement strand
CTCGACAAGATTTTTAATCATTGGGGTGAGAATCCCTTCTTTCCCCAGAAGGGGCTTGCCTGACTGGATAGATTTCAGGGCTTCTTCAAAATCAAATGTGGTGTCTAGCTGTTTCATTGGTCAGTCCTCCTTTTTCTGCTATTATAGCAGAAAAAGGAGGGCTGACACAAAATGTTGAACATCCTCTCGCTATTTCGGTTTGATTCATTTTTATTTCCAAAAGAATCTTTATCTGGTACCTTTCCTCTAGAGTGAGCTGCTTGTAGATGTTCCCTGTATTTTTTGCATGTGAGCCTCCGGTTTTATTGGAAAACTTGACCATACCAGTAGCTCACTCTTTTGCAAACTTATATCTGTTGCACTTATTGTAACAATCTAGCGAAAGTTATGCACATTTGGATAGCTGCGGCCGCAGCCGAAGGGCTTTGAGGTTATTTTAAGTCCGATGGGGGCTTGTTTTCTTTTATATTCGTTTATTCTCACTCGGCGTAGAATGCCGCTGACGGTCTCAGGCTCAAAGCCTCTGGCGGTAATTTCCTCCCTGCCCAGGCCCTTTTCAAGATGCAGTTCAAGAATTTGATCCAGAGTATCATAATCTGGCAGTTCATCCTGATCACGCTGGCCGGGCTTTAATTCTGCCGAAGGCGGCTTGATGATGGTGTTGACAGGTATGATTTCCTTATGCCGGTTCACATATGCGGCCAGTTTATAGACCAGGGTCTTGTAAACGTCGGCAATAACCGCCAGCCCGCCGCACATATCGCCGTAAAGGGTGCAGTAACCGGCCGCCATTTCACTTTTATTGCCGGTAGCAAGAAGCAAGTGGCCGAATTTATTGGACAAGGCCATTAGCAGATTGCCCCTGATTCTGGCCTGAAGGTTTTGTTCGGTAACATCTTCCGCCAGCCCGTCGAACAGCCCGGCCAATTCTTGCCGAAACTGGTTAAATAAATTTTCAATGGGAATAATCTCGTAACGGCAGCCAAGATTTTCGGCCAAGGCCCTGGCATCATCAATGGAGCCGCTGGAACTATACTGAGAGGGCATTAACACGCCAAGCACATTTTCCCTCCCTAGGGCATCCGCCGCGATAGCAGCAGTCAGGGCAGAGTCAATACCGCCGGAAAGCCCCAGTATAACCGAGGAAAACCCGCATTTCCGCACATAATCGGCAAGGCCCATCACCAAGGCATTATACACCTCGGCAGTTTCGTCTCCGGCTTCAAAACTGTATGGGCTTAATTTATCCAGCTCAACATATTGCATATTTTCAGTAAATTGCGGAAGTTCCAGGCAGACCTTGCCCTGACCGTCAAGCACCAGCGAGCCGCCTGCAAAGAGCAATGAATCATGACCGCCGACCTGATTTGCCCGGATAAGCGGCACCTGATAATGACGGGCAGCGGCTGATAAAATTTCAAACCCTGCTGCCCTGCTGCCCCGCTGAAACGGGGCGGCGGCAAGATTGATTATGCCGTTTATTTCCTTAAAATCGGCCTCTTGCCGATCACACCAGCCGTCTCCCACCGTAACCAGAAAGTTAAGACCGTTATATTCATAAAAGCCAGCCTCTCCGCCGGGCCTGAAATACCGCCTTTCATCAAAGATACCGCAAGATGAAAGCACCTGTTTATGCATAATCTGAATAATCTGGTTACGGCGGACAATAAAGGCGGCATTGAACAGCCCTTCCTTGGATGAGCCTGAAAAGCCGCCGAAGATTATATCCATGGGCGGAAAACGTGCCGTCATTTCCTGCATAGCCTGCTTATGGGCGGCAATAAAGGCGGGCTGCTCCAGCAAATCCTGCGGCGGATAGCCGGATACTGCCATTTCTGGAAAAATAATCATATCACAGGTCGAATCATAGGCCCGACCTGCATAATCCAGCATTTTGCCGCAATTTTTATCAAAATCTCCAATAACCGGATTGGGCTGGGCAATAGCGATTTTCAAACCATCACTCCTTATGGTTTTTTCTTACGACGCTGATATTTATATACCGCCTGGTTATGTTCCCTTAAATTCTTTGAAAAATGATGATAACCGTTATTTTTGGCAACAAAATACAAAAAATCATGTTGTTCAGGATTCAGCACTGCAGCGATGCTTTTTCTGCCCGGACTGCAAATGGGGCCGGGCGGCAAGCCTTTGATTACATAGGTATTATAGGGATGGGCATCTTTAAGATTGCTCCTGGTAATCCTGCCGGAAAAATCCTTCAGGCCATAGACAACGGTCGGGTCAGACTGAAGCCGCATTTTTCTTTGCAGTCGGTTAAGGAAAACCCCGGCAATGGCACCGCGTTCTGCATCATTTACCGCCTCTTTTTCCACCATAGAAGCCAAGGTTAGATCGGCTAAGTCATCCTGATTATGATATGGCTCGCCGGTCAGCTCCTGCCACTGCCTTTTGAACTGCCTGACCATCATGCTGACAATCAGCCGGGCATCGTGCATATCGATAGTCAGATTATAGGTGTCGGGAAATAAAAAGCCCTCAAGGTTTGAGGACCCGGCCAGGCCCAGGCTATCAATAAATTTGCGGTCATCAAAAAGCTGCAGGTATTTTTCTTTTTTGCCCCAGCCCTGCTCCACAAAAATATCAATAATATCAGTATATTTAAGCCCTTCCGGGATAGTAACCGAATGCTGTACCTCCTTGGGCCTGACCAGACTGTCTATCACCTCGGCAGGTTTTTGGCCGGTCTGCAGAACAAATTCACCGGCCTTTAGTCTGCTGACGCTTTTTTTTAGCCTGACCAGCAATAAAAACCGCAGATCATAATGAATAAGGCCCTGTTTATCCAAAATCCGGCCAATTTCCTCAACCGAACTGCCCTTTGGTATCAGTACCACCGCCGTTTCATACCGCTGTTTATCAGCCGGGGTAATGGTGTATAAATAAAACCATAGCCCGCCGATAGCCCCGGCGGTAAGGCAGCAGGCCAGCAGTACCGCAATAGATAGCAGTAAGGTTTTTTTCAAAATTTCAGGTTCTCCTTCTGCATCATGCCGCCGCCCGGCCTTTCCGCTTGGCCGCAGGCTTTTTCACCGCCGCTGACCTATCAAAGGCAATTTTGACCACCTGATCCATATCCTTGACCGGAAAAAATTCCATTTTGCTTCTAATATCCTTTGGAATTTCAACCAGATCCTTTTCATTCAGCTTAGGAATAATGACCTTGTTGATACCGGCCCGCAAGGCCGCCAAAGCCTTTTCTTTCAGGCCGCCGATGGGCAGCACCCGTCCCCGCAAGGTAACTTCGCCGGTCATGGCCAGTTTGCTTGCCGGAGTTTTTTGGGTGATGGCCGAGTACAGGGCGGTTGCCATGGTAATTCCGGCTGATGGGCCGTCCTTGGGAATGGCCCCGGCCGGCACATGGATATGCACGTCTATCTTGTCGAAATAACCATCTTCCACGCCAAGCTGAGCCGAGCGGCTTTTGCAGTAGGTAAGGGCAGCCTGGGCGGATTCCTTCATCACCTCGCCTAACTGGCCGGTCAGGGTCAGCCGTCCCTTGCCGGGCATTAAATTGGTTTCAATCTGTAATATCTCACCGCCGACCTCAGTCCAGGCAAGGCCGGTAACCAGGCCAGGCTGTTCAAGCTGTTCAAGCTCCGATTCCGGGATGGCCTTCGGCGGCCCCAGATACCTGCTCAGGGTTCTTCGGGATATGGTATAAGGCCCGCGTCCGCCCTCAGCCACCTTTCTGGCAATCTTGCGGCAGATTTTGCCCACCTCCCTTTCCAGATTTCTAAGTCCGGCTTCATGGGTATAATGCGAGATCAGGTAGGTGATGGTCTCATCATCCAGCTTGATATGACGGGAATTGATTCCGTTCTCCCTTATTTGTCTGGGCAGCAGGTAACGCCTAGTTATCACTGCCTTTTCCTCCAGCGTATAGCCGGAAAGCCTGATCACCTCCATCCTGTCCATCAACGGGCCGGGAATGGTATGGGTCATATTGGCGGTGGTGATAAACATAACCTTCGATAAATCAAAGGGCAGGTTTAAGTAATGATCGGAAAATTCGAAATTCTGCTCGGGGTCAAGCACCTCAAGCAGGGCCGATGATGGATCGCCCCGGTAATCGTTGCCGATTTTGTCAATTTCATCCATCATAAATACCGGATTATTGGAAGCTACCGTCTTCAGCCCCTGGATAATTCTACCCGGCATGGCCCCGATATAGGTACGCCGATGCCCCCTGATTTCCGCCTCATCACGCATACCGCCCAGGGATATGCGGTGAAATTTGCGGCCCATGGCTCTTGCAATAGACTGACCAAGGGAAGTCTTGCCCACCCCGGGCGGGCCGGCAAAGCATAGAATCGGCCCCTTGGTGGAATCATTTAGCTTTCTTACCGCCAGATATTCAAGAATGCGTTCCTTTACCTTGTCCAGGCCGTAGTGATCCTCATCCAGAATCTCTCTGGCCTGCTTCAAATCCAGCATGTCCTTGGTGGATTTCTTCCAGGGAAGCTCAAGAATCCAGTCAATGTAGCTGCGGATAATGGTGGCCTCGGATGAATCCGGGTGCATCATATCCATCCGCTCAATCTGCTTTTTGGCCTCCTTGCGAACCGGCCCCGGCATTTTGGTTTTCTTGAGCTTTTTAAGCAAGTCCTCGATCTCCTGCCCCCGCTCATCGGTATCGCCCAGCTCCTTTTGCAGGGCATGGAGCTGTTCCCGCAGAAAATATTCACGGTGAGACTTGCCCATCTCCTCCTTGGCATCATTTTGAATCTTGGCCTGCACCGTGGAAACCTCAAGTTCCTTGGTCAGAAACTTATTAACCAGCTTCAGCCGCTTGACCGGATCCATCTCCTCCAGTATGGACTGGCTCTCGGAAATCTTGAGCCGCAGATTGGAGCCGACCAGATCGGCCAGCCTGCCTGGCTCCTCGATATTGTTGACAATCATCATCAGATCGGCAGACAAAACACCCCGCAGCGACATGATTTTTTCCGTATGCTCACGCACCGACCGCATTAACGCCTCGGTTTCCATTGAAATATCAATGGGTTCAAGGTCTTCAATCACCTTGATCTTAACCTTGTAGAAAGGATCGGTTTGAACAAAATCCTCCACCTTGGCCTTAGACACGGCTTGCACCAGTACCTTAAGCCGCCCATCCGGCATCTTGAGGGTTCTCATCACCGCACAAACTGTGCCTATCCGGTATAAATCATCTTCCTTCGGGTTGTCTCTGGCCGCATCCTTCTGGGTGAGAAGCATCAGCAGCCGGTTGGTTTCAAAGGCCTCATTAACCGCCTCCACCGAGCCGGAACGCCCGACAAAGAGCGGAATAATCATATAATTGAAGACAACCACATCCCGAACCGCCATCATGGGCAGAATTTCGGGGATTTCTATATCCTCGTTGGCTGTAAAATCATCTATCCCGATGCTCAAAGAGTCGCTAAAATCCACTAAAATTTTCCTCCGTCCTAAGCTTTGTATCAACCTGAAAAGATAATAATTTTATGGTCTAATCCAGATTAGATCAAAAATCCAGCAAAGACTAAACACTTCACCGGATTAAGTCAAGCCTTCCATGATTGCCCGGGATCTGATTAAACTGGCCGTTTTGGAGCAGAATCTGCCTACAGATTGGTTAAAACCTGCAGCCTGATGTTTGCCGACCGCTGCAGCGGCGGGATGGCATCATCGACATAATCGTAAACCACCGCCTGCTTGTTTTTGGCCGGCCGCATGATTCTGCCGATTACCTGCAGGAGCCTGCCCTCAAAGGTGATGGGCGTGGTAAGAAACAGTGAGCTAAGGCCGGAGCAGTCAAAACCCTCGCTGATTAGCTGGATGGTGGCAATCAGGGCCTCCACCTTTTGGGCCTGCACATCCTTGACGATATTATGCCGCTGTTCTTTCGGGGTTTGTCCGGTAAGCAGTTCCACCCTTATTCCGCTTTGCTCAAGATGCTGCTCAAAAAGCCGGCAATGGCTTACCCGGTCGGAAACAATCAGGGCGGTGCCACCGGGGTCTCTTTTAACCTGGGTGATAATATCTTGAATAATTTGCAGATTTCTCCCCTGGTGCAGGGTCAGCGCCTTGATTAGGGCCTGATAATCACCGCGGTAATGGTAGGTAAAGGGGGTTGCCTTGCGGACCACCTTGGGGCGGATTACCGCTCCGGTCTGCTGGAGCTTTTCCTGATCAACCCGATGGATTCTGTCGCCCATAAAGTAATAAATGAGCTTGGTCAGGCCGTCATCCTTTCTAAAGGCGGTGGCCGAAAGCCCCAGCATATAATGGCTGTCAAACCGTGAAACCACCTCGGTAAACAAGGTGGCTGGTACCCGGTGGCATTCATCAATAATTAGATGGCCGAAAAGCGGCACCAGTTCGTCCAGCTTTTTTCTGACACTGTTGACAATGCCGATGGTAAGCGGGGCCGGATTAAACCTGCCGTCCCCGATCAGGCCGGTCTCCAGGCCCAGAAAGGTCTCGGCCCGCTCCTGCCATTGATATAAAAGCTCCTTGGTATGAACGATTACCAGGGCAGGCTGTTTTCTAAGGGCGATCAGGGCAAGAGCCATCACCGTTTTGCCGCTGCCGGTGCCTGCCTCAAGCACGCCGAAGGAATGCCGCATCACGGCATCTACCGCCGCCTGCTGATAGGGCCTGAGCTGTCCGGAAAAATCAAGGTCAATCGGCTCAACCAGCCGTCGCTGATCAATAATCTCCGGCGACACTCCTAAGTGTTTTCGGCAAAGCAGCACCGCCCGGTTGGAAAATCCACGCGGAAAACGCAGGCCGCCCGGCACCACCTCATAATATTTTAGCTGCGGCTTGATGCCCTTTCCCACCCAGCGGCCAAATTTCCTGGCGGCGATATATTGAGGGTTATCAATGGTAAGCTGCTTTTTAACCGCCTGTTCCAGCTCGATACTGATGCCGATTAAAAGGCAGTCCGAACTAACTGTAAGTGTGAGATTCTGTTCCTGCATAAAAAATGGGGGAATTTTTTTTCTTAATTATTAACTGGTAAGATGTTAAAAGGGAATGTTTTTTTGCTGGCCGGGCTTTGCTCCGGCAAGATTATGCCTTTACGCCGCACCAAGATTATGATGGTCTTCGTAAAAAGTAACCAATTTCGTTCAGATGGATTATGTGAAAACCTTAGGGTTCTTTTGAAATTAAGGTGGGTAAAAATTGGTTTATGCTTGCCAAATTCAGCTACCCGTAAGCAAGTAAACGGAACGGGTATTGTTCCAGATTTATTGGCTAACAAACTTCTTCGTTGTAATAATTTAATATTATTAAATATATTTTTACAATAAACATTGTTTCAACACTTTTGGAACACTACCGAAGGCTTTAGTGAAAAGCCCTATAAATGTACTGCCTATGTGTGGACAATTGTCTATGGCTTTAGCAGTTTAACCAGAGGAGAAGCAGATGCTGTCCTTGCTCTTAAACTTAAAAAGCTGCGGTTAAATCTTGAGCAAATGGGACTTCTGGACAGCCTGTCATCTGCCCGACAGAATGATCAATATGGCGTACAATCTCAGCATTCCTGGGTTGATGAGATTCAAGAGAATGTGGACAGCTATTAAGCGTCAAGAGTGGGACAAGGCCGCCGCTGAAATGCTTGACAGCAAATGAGCAAGGCAAGTTAAGGGCTGTGGAGTTGGCGGAGATTATGAGAGAAGGCGTTTTTTCTTGATGCAACGAAACGCACCCGCAATCTATAAAGCAAAATTCATTGCAAATTGCTGAACTTGCAAGGGATTTTGAGTCGTGGCGGAGAGAGAGGGATTCGAACCCTCGGTGGAGCATTACCCCCACACTCGCTTAGCAGGCGAGCACCATCGGCCAGCTCGGTCATCTCTCCGTAAATATTGGCGGAGGAAGTAGGATTCGAACCCACGGTACTTTCGTACAACGGTTTTCAAGACCGCCGCCTTCAACCACTCGGCCATTCCTCCAGCACAGAAAACACTAGTACCACTTGTTAATGATGATGTCAATAAATATGTAAAGCTGTGCTAGAAACAAATAATATTGAATTTGGTTGCGATTTACAGCAATTATGTTAGGGTGTCCCAGATTGGTTTTGTGCAAATGTCTTTTTTTTTTGACAGACAAGACCATTGTCGGGGGAGGCCGTATCAATTGCAGTCAATTATTAACATGGAGGCACAAGATGAACATTTCCACAAAATTTGCCGGTTTAATCCTAAAAAGTCCTGTTATTGTAAGCAGTTCCGGATTAACAGGTACGGTAGCAAAATTTAGGGAATTTGAAGAAAATGGTGCGGGTGCCATTGTCCTGAAATCTCTTTTTGAAGAAGAGATTCATTTTGAGTATGACCAAATCGTCAAGGAAGCTGGCAATGACTCTTATAGTCAGGAGGATCTTGATTATTTTGACTTAAAGATCAGACAGGACAATATCAACAAATATATCAGCTTGATACAGAATGCCAAAAAGGAGGGTTCCATTCCGGTTATTGCCAGCATCAACTGTTCATCGCTCCATGAATGGACGAATTTTACCCAAAAAATAGAACAGGCCGGAGCGGATGCCCTGGAGCTGAACATCTTTACCCTGCCCAGCGATATTTCCAAAGATGCAAGGGATATTGAGGATACCTATTTCAAAATTATTGAAAAGGTGAAGAAAAACCTTGGCATTCCACTGGTAATAAAAATGTCTTCCTGGTTCACCAATCTTTCCGCCATGATTAAAAATGTGTCGGAAACCGGAATTGACGGGCTGGTTCTGTTCAACAGGTTTTTTATGCCGGATATTGATATTCGTGCCAAGCGGATTACCTCTGCCGGAGTATTCAGCAGTCCGGCAGACCTTACCCTGCCTTTGCGCTGGATTGCCCTGTCTGCCGGGCGGGTAAGTTGCCCGCTGGCGGCTTCTACTGGTGTCCATGACGGGGAAAGCCTGGTAAAAATGATCCTGGTTGGTGCTGATGCCGTCGAGATAGCTTCAACCCTGTATAAAAACGGGTCCAGGCAGATTCGAGAGATGAACGAATTTCTTGCCGCATATATGAAGGATGAAAACGCCGATTCCCTGCAGGATATTAAGGGAATTTTAAGTCAGAAAAACGTCAAGAACCCCGCCATATTTGAGCGGGTGCAGTTTATGAAGTATTTCTCCGACCGGACAGACAATTAGCAGGATTTGATGGTCTTGCAGGCGGCAGGTTTGGCAGGACCATCAAAACCGTTCAATTAAGGGGAGCAGCTCTTTGCCTTGCTCTCCTTATTTCAAGACATCCTCTCCAGCTCTCTATGTTCATGCAGAGCATTCACTTGATCACCGCTTATTCCAGGCAGGCAATATAATGTTGGCAACAAAGGCAAATACCTGCTAAATAATGCTGCTTGCTTGGCCGTTGCGGCTGACGGGCCATAATACCACACAAAAAAAACGATTAAACAATGAGGTAAAAATGAGCAGACAAATTATTATTTCGGTAATGTCCAAGGACCGTCCGGGGCTGATTGCCGATATTACCGGGGCCGTATTTGCCCTGGACGGTGATCTTGCCGATCTGAAACAGTCGGTATTGTCTGGCTATTTTTCCATGATTTTACTGGCTTTATTTGACGAGCGGGTGGGTGCCGAGGATATTCGGAAAAAAATACAGGAAACCGCAGATGATAAGGTCAAGGTCTGGGTGCAGGAGACGGAAAGCCCGGCAGACGAAATTCCGGCATCTGATGACACCTATATTGTAACGGCCCAGGGTAGAAACCGAAGCGGGCTGGTACACGGGATCAGCAGATTTTGCTGCGAACGCGGCATCAATATCCTTGATTTGGTTACCAGACTGTCGGACGGGAAATACACCATGATCTTTCAGATTGAACTGGCAAAGGCAGCCTCGGCCAACCGGATCCGCCTTGAGCTGGCAGACTTTGCCAAGGGTGAAAATATGAAGATTACCATGCAGCATAATGATATATTCAAGGCGACCAACGAGGTGTCTATATAAATTTATTGTGGAGTTAAATAAGTATGTTAAGACCTGAACAAATTCTATCAACCGTGGAGATGATTCAAAGGGAAAATCTCGATGTCCGCACGGTTACCATGGGAATCAGCCTGCTTGACTGCCGCGGCTCAGATATTAGCCATACCTGTAAAAATATTGAAGAAAAAATAAGGTCTATTGCCGGAAATCTGGTGGAAACCTGCGATCAAATCAGTGATAAGGTCGGGGTGCCGGTGGTCAACAAACGTATTTCGGTAACGCCAATCACCTTGGTCGGCGGCGGATACGGTCCGGCTGATTTTGTCGAGCTGGCCGCAAGCCTTGAACGGGCCGCATCTGCTGTGGGAGTGGATATTCTCGGCGGTTTTTCCGCTCAGGTTGAAAAGGGCATGACCGAAACGGATCGGCAGTATATCGCATCCCTGCCCGATGCCCTGGCCCAAACTGACAAAATCTGTGCATCAATCAATGTCGCTTCCAGCCAGAAGGGTATCAATATGGATGCCTTGGCCATGCTGGGCCGGACTATCAAGGAAATTGCCGAAAAAACCAGGGATAACGGCGGTTTTGGGGCGGCAAAATTTGTGGTTTTTTGCAATCAGCCGGGAGATAATCCCTTTATGGCCGGAGCCATCCACGGCATTGAAGAGGCGGATGCAGTATTAAATGTCGGGGTCAGCGGCCCCGGCGTCATTGCCAGAGCTTTGGAAAGACGCATTGCCGGACGAAAGGGACGGTCGCTGCCGCTGGACGAAATTGCCGAGGAAATCAAGCAGACCACCTTTCGGGTAACCAGATGCGGCGAGTTAATCGGCAGACAGGTTTCCGATGCCCTTGGGGTGGAATTCGGCGTGGTTGATCTATCGCTGGCCCCAACTCCAACTATCGGTGATAGTGTGGGCGAAATCTTTAAGATTTTGGGCCTTGATGCCATCGGTGCCCCCGGCTCCACCGCCATTTTGGCGATGCTCAATGATGCGGTGAAAAAGGGCGGCATTTTTGCCGGCAAAACGGTGGGCGGCCTCAGCGGCGCCTTTATTCCAGTGATGGAAGATTCGGTTTTGGCCGATGCAGTGGGAGACGGCTCACTTTGTCTGGAAAAATTGGAGTCCATGACTTGCGTCTGCTCGGTTGGTCTGGATATGGTTCCCATCCCCGGCAGCACCGATGCCGAAACCATTGCCGCCATTATCGCCGATGAAATGGCCCTTGGCATGATCAATAACAAGACCACGGCGGCAAGGCTGATTCCGGTACCCGGTAAAGAGGCGGGAGAGCAGGTAAGTTTTGGCGGCCTGTTTGGTGCATCGCCGATTATGGAAGTCAGAAATACTGGTAAATCAGGCAGGTTTATTGACTGGGGCGGCAAGATTCCGGCCCCCATTCATAGTTTCAAAAATTGATATTATTCTACATCCAGAAAAATTACACGCAGTTTATAGAAATAATCTGCCGCCGACCAGATAGCCAAAAACAGCGAGCAATAGATCAGGATAGTGCCGATTTCATGCTGATAAGGTACCGGAAACAGACCCTGCGGGCAGATCAGAAAACCAAGCCCCACATATTGAAAATTGCTCTTAATCTTGCCAAGCTGCCCAGCGGCCACAATCTTGCCGCTGGCCGCAGCAAGCCCCCTGAATCCGGTTACGATGATTTCCCGGCAGATAATCAGCAGGCAAATGACCGCACTCATTTTACCCAAGGGAATCAGCATAACCAGAGCAGTGGTTACCAGCACCTTATCAGCCAGGGGATCCATTAACTTGCCCAGCACCGTTTCTGCCTGATATTTTCTAGCCAGATAGCCGTCAACAAAATCTGTCAGGGCTGCTGCCAAAAAAACGGCAAACGAGGCCAGTTCCACGCCAAAGCTCTGGCTGATACTAAAAAGAACCATCAGCACCGGAATCAGGGCAAAGCGAAAACCAGTAACCAGGTTGGGTAATGTTAGAAGCTGATTCATTCCTAATTATTTTGCTTATGGGAGCCTTGAATAATCGAAGATTTTAATCAAATTTTTGGCCTTAACGAAGAATTTGGCAGAATTATTCAAGTCTCCCTTATTTGATGCTGGCTATCTCCAGCTCACCCACCTTAATATTGGTAGCTGGTTTTACGGGCAGAGCATGTGCCTGATAATACTTATATTGTGTCTTCACCTTCCTGACATATTGCATGGTCTCGGGTATGAACGGCACCCGGTTGGTCTTTTTGACCCGGTTCGGCCCGGCATTATAGGCCGCCAGAGCAAGGGATAAGTCGTTATGAAACATATCCATCATGATTTTTAGATAACGCGTGCCGCCGTTTATATTCTGCACCGGATCAAAGGGGTCTCTACACCCGACCTCTCTCATGGTTTGAGGCATTAACTGCATCAAGCCTCTTGCACCCTTGCTGGAGACCGCATATCGGTTAAAGTACGATTCCACATGGATAACCGCCTTAATCAGATTTGGATCCATGCCGTACCTTTCGGCAGCCTTGGTGATATAATGGTCGTAGGTATCTTTACCGGCGGGACTAACCAGACTAAAATTCGTCACAGAGATTTTATGGTTAATGCTTACGGTGGTAATCGGGCTGCTAAGTTCAAACTCCCGGCAGTTTGCAGATACCGGAGTATTGGTAAACTGCTCCTCTCCGGCAGCATTTTTGCAAATATACATGGCCGCTTCTGCCTGCGGTAATGCTCCGGCAATAATGCAAGCGGCAAGGAGATATGCACGTTTTCTTATCTGCATAATTACTTGGTTCTTTTTTCCCAGTCGGCCAAAAACTGTTCCATGCCCTTATCGGTTAATGGGTGCCTGGCAAGCTGCTCGATTACTTTCAGGGGAATGGTCGCAATATCCGCCCCAATTACCGCCGCTTCCATAATATGCATGGGATTACGGATGCTGGCTACGATCACCTCGCTCTGTATATCATAGTTTTCGTAGACCGTCATAATCTCGGCGATAAGCTCCATGCCGTCCTGGGCAATATCATCCAGGCGGCCGACAAAGGGGCTGACATAGGTTGCCCCGGCCTTGGCGGCAAGCAGTGCCTGGGCGGAAGAAAACACCAGGGTTACATTGGTCTTGATACCTTCGGCGGCCAGCATTTTAGCAGCCTTAAGCCCTTCCACAATCATCGGAATCTTGATAACTATCTTATCATCCAGTTTAGCCAGATCCCTTGCTTCTTTAACCATATTTTCGGCATCAAGGCTGACCACCTCGGCACTGACCGGCCCATCAACCAACCGGCAAATATCCTTTAAGATTTCCTCAAAAGGTCTCGGCTCTCTGGCAATCAGTGAGGGGTTGGTGGTAACGCCGTCCACCATGCCCATCTCCACCCCTTTTTTTATCTCTTCAATATTTGCGGTATCAATAAAGAATTTCATTGGCTTAACTCCTTTTTTCGGCAATAAATTTCCGGCAGCATTCATCGCTGCAAAAATAAACTATTCTTTGTTCATGTTCCAGCTGCACCGCCTGATGCTTAGGCACCAAACTATGACAAACCGGATCTTCAACCAGGACATCCTCAACCCCCTCGGCCAGCCGCGGCGAGACACCACCGCCGCCCTTCCTGGAGTCTTTGTTTTTTTTGCCGCTGCCGAAGGTCAGCCGGTAAACCGCATAAAGCAGGGCGGCAATAATAAGAATGCGTATGGGATTCAATTTATACTCTCCTGAACCGGCCAGCTTTTCCTGATAAGCTGCTGACCTGCATAACGGTCATCTTTTTCAAGGGCCGCCAGTATTTCTTCAAGCCCCTGACCTGTAACCGGATGACAAAAACCAGCCGGGGCTATCTCCAGCAGCGGCGCCAGCACAAACTTTCTTTCGGCCGCCCGCGGATGGGGAATGGTCAGCCTGTCATCATCTGCAATCATATCATTAAAAAACAAAATATCCAAATCAAGAATTCTATCCTGATAGCCCGAAGTGCCATTTCTGCTGCGGCCAAACTCTTGCTCCGCCTCAAGCAGCAGTTCAAGGGTCTCTATGGCCGTGAGCCTGGTTCTTAGATGCCCGGCTGCATTGGTGAACCATTTTTCGCTCTCCAGCCCTACCGGCGAGGAAAGATACGGGCTGGAAAGTGCCATAAGTCTAACCTCTGGAAACTGCCCGATCCTTTGCCAGGCTCCCATCAGGTTTTTCAGGCCGTTGCCGATATTGGAGCCAAGGCCGATCAAAACATCATTCATGGAAGCATCACAAGGTTACAGCCAAGAATATTAAAGGTTCAGGATTTCTTCGGTCAAAATCCCCTCATAAACAAATCTTGCCGGCCCCTTCATGGTTAAATTTTCTGCACCTAGTCCATCGCCGCATAAATCAAAGGATACTTCAAGCAGATCGCCGCCGGAAGTAATGATATTTACCGGCGGCTCGGCCAGCCCCTTAATCGCTGCATAAAGGGCAGAGGCCGCAGCTCCGGTGCCGCAGGCCCTGGTTTCATCCTCAACGCCGCGCTCGTAGGTACGGGACCGGAAACTGCCGTCTGCTCTTTTAGCCACAAAACTGACATTGGCTCCATGAGGCTTAAACTGATCTTCATTTCGCACCTGCCGTCCCCAGATCCCGACTGGAACCCCTTCATTTTCAGTAAAAATAACCGCATGCGGCACGCCGGTATCAACAAACCAGACCTCATAATAAATGCCGCCTAGCTTAACCGGTTTGCCCTTTCTAAAATCGCAAGGGTTGGTCATCTCCAGCCGGACATTGCCATCATCAAGCACCTCGGCCTTGATCAATCCGGCCCGGGTGGCAAAGGACATCTTCGGCCCGGTAATCCCCTTATGATAGGCATATCTGGCCGCACATCTGCCGCCGTTGCCGCACATACCTGCCGCCGAGCCGTCTGCATTATAAAAATCCCAGGCAAAATCGGCCTGCTCAGAATTTTCGATAAAAATCAGGCCGTCTGCACCCACAGAAAAACATCTCCGGCAGATCTTCCTTGCCATTTCTGCCTTCTGTTCCTGATCCAAAAATGTATGGCGGTGATCAATGAAGATGAAATCATTGCCGGCCCCATTCATCTTTGTAAATGAAACTGGGAAGTTAATATCCATCTTAAATACACCTTAATCTCTGGTGGTCATTTCCGCAGACCTTCTGCTCTCATTGCCGTTGCCGTCCACAGCAGTAACTGAGTAATAAAACCTTTTATTATCAGATACATTTTTATCAACAAAGATATTGTAGATTGATTTGGCTTCGCCAATCCTGACCGGCTTATTCTGCCCGGAAACTTTCCGGTAAATCCGGTAGAAAGCCACATCCTTGGCAGTTGAAGCATTCCAGACAATCTTGATATTTTTGCCGGCCCGGATAACAGCTACCCCGGTAATCATCGGCGGCGGGGTCTGGTCAGCAGGCTCTGCCTCTACCGCCTTGCTGGTGCCGCCCTTCAACTTATCGCCGTCAATATAGACCACCGACTGCACCTTATAAAAGTATCTCTTGCCGTTAAACACTGTATTATCGGCAAAAAAGGTCTTGCCGACCGGACTGCCAAGGCTGGTAAATTTATTGCCGTCTGCCGAGCGGCTAACCTGATATTTAAGGTCTCCAGAGATTTTTTCGCCATTGACCAGGCTGGAAACCGGCTGCCAGGCAAGTTTAACCGCCCGGTCATTCACTACCGCAGTCAAGCCTGCCGGAGCCTTGGCCGGAACCTGCCAGACAAAGGAAACTATATTTGAATCAGCACTTTCCGCCCACCAACTGGTGCTGGAGTGAACCTTGAAAAAATACCGATGGCCGGGGCGGAGCAAGGTGCTTCTATATTCTGCCTTTCTGACCGACCCGTTTTCACCCTCAATCAAACCGCCCGGCACCTTAATCGGCTCGCCAAAGGGAACCGGACAGGTGGGGCAGTAGTCCTCAAGTGCCACCACCGCCCGATACAGCTTGAATGAGGCAATATTTTCAAGAGCATCACCGTTAATATTTTTGGCGGGAAAGCTCCAGGTAAGGTTTATGCCGGTCTCGTCCACTTCATAACTCAAATCGTCAACCGGCTCCGGCACCACCTCATCCGGCGGCACCGGCATATCCTTATAACCGCATCCGCCCAATATTCCTGTCAACAACAATAAATACACACCACTTTTCAATTTCATTATGCTATCCCCATATATCTTTCTGCACGAATAACTGCTGCCTCAACCTGTTCAAGACCAGTACCGCCGGTGGAAACCCGGCTGTTTACCGAACCCTCAATACTTAATACCTTAAAGACATCCTTTTCTATTACCGGCGAAAACTGCCTTAGCTCATCAATGGTCAAATCGGTCAGCTCGCAGCCCTGGTTAATGCAATGCGCCACCGCCTGACCGACAATGCCGTGTGCCTCTCTAAACGGCACCTGCTTCAAGACCAGATAATCGGCCAGATCGGTTGCGGTCATATATCCAGAACTGGCTGCATTTGCCATATTTTCGGTTTGAAACTCCAGATTAGCCAGCAATTCGGCCATGATGGACAGGGAAGAGGAAACCGTATCCACGGTATCGAAAAGCGGCTCCTTGTCTTCCTGAAGATCGCGGTTATAGGTCAGCGGCAGGCCCTTGACCAGGGTAATCAGGGTCATCAGGCTGCCCACCACCCGGCCGCTTTTGCCGCGGATAAGCTCTGGAATATCCGGGTTTTTTTTCTGCGGCATAATAGATGAACCGGTACAAAACCGATCAGAAATAGTTACAAAGGAAAATTCCTGACTGGCCCAAAGCACCAGTTCCTCGGCAAGCCTTGATAAATGAAGCTGGATAATGGTGCAGCAGCCGGAAAATTCGATGGCAAAATCACGGTCGCCCGAGGTATCCATGGAATTTGCGGTTACGCCTTCAAAATCAAGGGCTGCCGCCACCTGTTCGCGGTTAATGGGCAGGCCGGTGCCAGCCATGGCCGCACAGCCAAGCGGCGATAGATTCAGGCGTTTGCGGCAATCCTGCAATCGGTCATAATCACGGCCAAACATCTCGTAATAGGCAAGCAGATGATGCGAAATCAAAACCGGCTGGGCCCTTTGCAAATGGGTATATCCCGGCATAATCCTGCCAAGATACTCCCTTGCCAGCACCACCAGAGCCTTGCGGAAGCCATTTAGCAGCCCGCCCATAATATCACACTGCTCCCTTAAATATAGTCTGGTATCCAGTGCCACCTGATCATTGCGGCTTCTGGCACTATGCAGTTTGGCTCCGGCTGCCCCGATGCGGTCGATCAGCGATTTTTCGATATTCATATGAATATCCTCAAGCTCGCTCCTGAACTCGAAGGTGCCAGCCTCGATTTCCGCCTCAATCTCGCTTAACCCCGAAACAATCAAGGACAATTCATCCTCGGTTAAGAGACCATTTTCGGCAAGCATGGCTGCATGAGCCTTGCTGCCCATAATGTCATGCTTGTACAGTCTGGCATCATATTGTATCGAGGCGGTAAATGCCTCCACCGAGGCGGCAGTTCCTTCCTCAAAGCGGCCGCCCCACGGTTTTTTTGTCTTGCTCACTGTTTTTTCCCCTGCAGGGCCTGAATTTTCAGACGCAGACCGTTAAGACGGATAAAACCGGTGGCATCGCCCTGATTATACACTTTATCTTCTTCAAAGGTGGCAAAATCTTCCTGATAAAGAGACTGGTCGGACTTCCTGCCCACCGGCGTACAATTTCCCTTGTAAAGTTTAAGCCTTACCACCCCGTTCACCGTGGTCTGGCTGGCATCCATGGTGGTTTGCAGCAGTTTTCTCTCCGGCGAGAACCAGAACCCGTTATAAACCAGTTTGGCATACTGCGGAATCAGGGAATCTCTTAACGCCATAACCTCCCGATCCAGGGTGATGGTTTCAAGGTCCCGATGGGCGGTATATAAAATGGTGCCGCCCGGAGTTTCATACACGCCGCGGGATTTCATGCCCACAAAACGGTTTTCCACCATATCCAAGCGGCCAATACCGTTTTCGCCGCCCAGCCGGTTTAGCTCGGAAAACAGGGCAAAGGGTTCCATATGCTCGCCGTTGATGGCTACCGGATCGCCGCCGACAAACTCAATCTCGATATAAGTAGGCTGGTCGGGGGCCTTTTCGGGGGCAACCGTCAGTTTGAACATATCCTCATCCGGCTCGTTCCACGGGTCTTCGAGGATTCCTCCCTCAAAACTGATATGGAGCAGGTTTTCATCGGAGCTATAAGGCTTTTCCTTGGTTACCGGAATGGGGATGTCGTGCCTGCGGGCAAAATCGACCAGCTTGGCCCGCGAGTTCAAGTCCCAAACCCGCCAGGGAGCAATAATTTTCAGTTCCGGCTCAAGGGCAATATAACCAAGTTCAAAACGCACCTGATCATTTCCCTTGCCGGTGGCTCCGTGGCTGACCGCATCGGCACCTTCAGCCCTGGCAATTCGTACCTGTTCCTTGGCAATGATTGGTCTTGCCAGAGAAGTACCCAGCAGGTAGGAGCCTTCGTAGATGGCACCAGAGCGAAAGGCAGGGAAAATATAATCCCTGACAAATTCTTCCTTCAGATCAGAGATAATTACCTTCTCAGCTCCGGTAGCCAGCCCCTTTTTTCTTACTGCCTCCCAGTCTTCCTGCTGACCAATATCAGCAGAATAGGCAACGATTGGGCAGTCATACTCCTCAGCCAGCCATTTCAGGATAACCGAGGTGTCAAGTCCGCCTGAATAGGCCAGAACAATTTTTTTTATTTCCATGTTTTATTAACCTTTTTATTAGCTTGCAGCCTTGGTAAGCAGCATTTCAAGTACTGCCTTATGCAGGTGCATTTTATTTTCGGCCTGATCAAAGACCACGCTCTGGTCAGATTCCAGTACCTCCTCGGTAATCTCTTCGCCCCGGTGTGCGGGCAGGCAGTGCAAAATTATGGCATCCTCTGGAGCCTTGTCCAGCAGTTTGCGGTTAAGCTGATATTTGGCAAAGATCTCCAGCCGCTTGTCCTGCTCCTCTTCCTGTCCCATCGAGGCCCAGACATCAACATTGATCACATCGGCATTCTGCACCGCCTCTTCCGGCTCCCTGACCACAGTTATCGGCCTTGCCGCCTGATTTGCGGCCTCGGCCATAATCCGGGCATCTGGTTCGTATCCTTCCGGGCAGGCCAGGGTCAGCTCAAAGCCAAGGCGAGAGGCCGCCTGCACCCAGGAATTTGCCATATTGTTGCCGTCCCCAAGCCAGGCAATCTTTTTATCCCTGATGGAGCCTTTTTTTTCAATCACCGTCATCACATCCGATAAAATCTGACAAGGGTGATGCAAATCGGTCAGGGCATTTATCACCGACACACCTGCATACTCGGCCAGTTCATCCACCACCTGCTGGCCGAAGGTTCTGACCACCATCCCGTCCACATAGCGGGACATAACCCGTGCCATATCCTTAAGCGGCTCTGAACGGGCAAGCTGGGTATCACGGGCAGACAAAAATATCACCTGACCGCCCATGCCGTACATGGCGGCCTCAAAGGAAACCCTGGTTCTGGTTGACGGTTTTTCAAAAATCAGGCCGATGGTCTTACCGGCTAGCTGCTGGTGCCTTAGGCCCTCGGCCTGCTCTTTTTTCAGGGTTAAGGCTCTAGTGATAAAACCCTCCAGTTCCTCTTTGGTAAAATCCTGTAATGACAACAAATGGGTCGGCATAATGCTCCTTACTTAAATATCAAAATATCCCGCAGGCAGCACCGGGGCCGCCCTTAAACATCAAAAAAATGTATGATTACATGAAATCACCATGCTTTGCAAAGATTTTCCTGCTTTTGCAAAAACGGTTAGAAGCAGGATGATCTAACTTCCTCCTCCCTTTTTTCGGCAATACGCTGAAAAATCTTGCTGATGGTCGGCAGGCTGGCAAAATCCTCGGTGGAAATCCGCCGCAGCACCACATCGCTTTCGGCAATCACCGTGGCGTTTCTCTTTTGCTCTCTGGAAAAATAAGCCATCTCCCCAAAAATATTGCCTGCCGTAAGGGTCGCAATCACCTTGCCTTCACTGTCCAGGGTGCTGACTTCGCCGCTGTCAACATAAAAAATGCCATCGGCCGGGTCGCCGATTTTTATGATTTTATCCCCCTTTTTCCACCACTCAATCCTGAACCGCTCCTCCCAGGAGGTGTCAACTACCAGGGCATTATAAAACTCCTGATTCATGGCCTTGAGCAGTTGTTTGGATAATCTGAACAGTCTTGAACCCAGGGAATCACTTTTGGCACTGTCAATTTTCATCCCCATCCTGAAAAAATTTGCATCCGGGTAAGGATACTCGCGGATGTAATCCAGGATTCTGTCGGTGGCTACGTCCCGTTTGCCGGTTAGCTGCAAATATTTCTTCTGGGCCTCGCCCAGCTTTTCGCGTACCAGGGGGAAATCAGGCTCAATGCCGCTTAGCCTGTTGCCGCAAAAATACTCCATCGCCTGGTTTTTCATGGTGATAAATTCAAGCAGCCCCTGTTCATCCACCATGGCGGGGCTGCCGTTCAGCCCCGGAGCATGAACGGTAAGAATGTGAACCGGATGGGTAAAGTTCTTGGGCGTTACCTTGCCCACGTTAACCAGATATTTCTGCCATTCATCCTGATATCTGGCCATATCCCGATCCATCAGGATGGCGGTCTTAAAATACTCGCACAGCGTTTCAAGCCGGGCCGCCACCGCAAAACTTGCCCCGAACTTGACCAGATTCCGCCCTACCCTGGCCTCGATAATGTCGCCGCAATAAACCCCGATTCTGGTGTCGGGAAGCTGGCCGTTCTGAATGGCAAAGGCCATTTGCAGGGCAGCAGAAAGGGCCCGACGGCATTTTTCTCCCCGGCCCTCGCCCGGCCTGCCTTCAAAAATAACAATGGCGCCGTCTCCGGCTGAAGGCTCAACTTCAATGGGGCTGTTTTCCTCAGTGCAGATTAGCTGCCGGATCTTCCGATGATAGGAAATGATAAAATCCCGAATCTGGGCGGGATTCATCCGGGCAGTTTTGTTGGAATAACCAACCATATCGGTCAGAATAATAGCCACTTCCTTGTCTCCATCCTGCTTTATTGCATTGATTTCTTTTTCCTGCATTACAAGACCCTTTGCTAATGTCATGCTGAAAAAATGTTATCCAGCAGTTCCTGAATATTGGCAACGCCTACCAGTTCCATACCGCCCTTCCAGGCCGCCCTTTCCTTGCTGCTTTCGGGCAGGATGCACCGGGTAAAACCAAGCCGTTCGGCCTCCTTTAACCGCAGATGCGAATGACTTGCCGCCCGAACCTCACCGGCCAGACCCACCTCGCCGAAGACCACAGTAGAACCAGGCACAGATTTTTCAAGTAAACTTGAAGAAAGGGCCGTAATCACTCCCAAATCAAGGGCTGGTTCGTCTATGCGGATGCCTCCGGCAATATTTAGAAAAATATCATTGCCGTATAAATCCATTCCGCCCCTTTTTTCCAGCACCGCACAAAGCAGCGCCAGCCGCTGGGGATCGGCTCCGATGGCGGTTCTTCTGGCCGTTCCCAGACTGGTTGGGCTGACCAGTGCCTGTACCTCCACCAGAATCGGCCTGGTTCCTTCCAGAGAAGGCAGCACTACCGAGCCGGGTGCATCCAGCGGCCTTTCGGCAAGAAAGATTTCCGAGGGGTTTTTCACCTCCACCAGCCCCTCTTCCTTCATTTCAAAAACGCCTATTTCGTTGGTTGAACCAAACCGGTTTTTTACCGTACGCATCAACCTGAAGGCATGGTTGCGGTCTCCTTCAAAATAAAGGACGGTATCAACCATATGCTCAAGTGTTTTGGGGCCGGCGATCGAACCTTCACGGGTAACATGACCAACCAGAATCACCGGTATATTATCATGTTTAGCCATATTCAGCAAACAGGCCGCAGCCTCCCTGACCTGACTGATCGAGCCGGGGGCGGAAGATATTTGGCTGACCGACAGGGTTTGAATGCAATCAACCGCAAGGAGAGCCGGTTTCATCTCCCTGGTCATGGCAATAACCGCTTCCGCCCGGCTTTCCGTAGCCAGATAAAGATCGGGATGAAGGGCATCCAGCCGCCTTGCCCGCATTTTAATCTGCCTGGCCGATTCTTCACCGGAAACATAAAGCACCTTCCGGCCCGTACCGGCCAGAGCCGACAACATATGCAAAAGCAGGGTAGATTTACCAATGCCCGGCTCGCCGCCGATCAGCACCACCGAGCCGGGGACCACGCCGCCACCCAGTACCCGGTCAAGCTCGTCAATGGCGGTGGGCATCCTTTCCTCATCGCCGTCCGGTGCCTGCGGCAGGGGGCAGGGACGGGCAAAGGACAACCCGGCACCGCTGCCGGGGGCTGCCTGCTCCTCAAGACTGTCCCACTCACCGCATTCCGGGCATTTTCCCATCCACTTGCTGCTTGAGTAGCCGCATTCACGGCAAATAAAAACATTTTTTGTTTTTTTGCCTGTTTTCAATATCATTTATTTGTTGAATTTTGTCTTATCCTGCCTAGACCAAAACCATTTTTATTTGGGATTGCCTATATTATGCTGAAGAGAATTCTTTATACTTTCAGCCAAATCCCCTATACGCTTTGGAATGATATAATAAAGAAAATCTGTCTGATAAACTAAAAGCAACTCTTTATTTTCCCGCCATTTTATTATATCATCCCACTTAAGGGTTGATTCTCCTGAATTATTTTTGAAGTAAATTCCTTGAAGTAATTTTGAAATTATAAAAGGTTCCTGAATGGATTTATGTATTTTATATTGCCTTTTGGTCTGCCAGGGACAATAGAGAAAACGAACAGCAAGATGACCAGCCAAGCCGCCGACAACGGCTCCAATTGCAATAAGTTTTGGCATATAGCCATCCAGAAAAAAAGTTGATAACAATAGAGCAAGGTCAAATATTACATGAAAAATCAAAAATTTTTTAGATAGTTTTGTAAATAATATATTTGCTCTGATATATTCTTTTTCTGTAATCTTGCATTCTGCCTTCAGCCTTTCCTGGGGAATCATAACTGTCTCATATTATGATCAGCAATCATATCACACAATTCATCTGCCATGCGGGTTATTAGCTTTTCATCCTGCCCTTCCGCCATTACCCGGATAACCGGCTCAGTGCCGGAAGCACGCACCAGAATACGCCCCTTACGACCTAACTGCTGTTCAAAATCAGCAACCCTTTCCGAAAAGCCCTTGATGCTGCTTACCTCTACCCTATAGCTGGTTTTGACATTTTTCAGTACTTGGGGAAAACACTCCATAATTCCGGTCAGTTCGGATAACGGCTTGCCCTGCCGCTGCATCACCGCCAGTAACTGCAGGGCGGCAAGGATGCCGTCCCCAGTGGTTATATGATCCATAAATACCAGATGGCCGGACTGCTCGCCGCCAAATGAGCAGCCATTTTTACGCATATATTCAATTACATATCTATCGCCGACATCGGTGCGGACCATTTTGCCACCCATTTGGTTTATGGCCGCTTCAAGCCCCATATTAGACATCACGGTAGCAACCAGTGTTTGGTTTTTCAGCCTTCCTTTGCTGATAAGCTCCTTGGCACAAATGGCCATCAGCTGGTCGCCGTCCACAATCTCACCCCTTTCATCGGCAACTATCAGGCGGTCGCCGTCTCCATCCAGGGCAATGCCGATGTCGGCACCAAGCTCCCTAACCCTCGCCGCCATGGCTTTAGGATAAAGTGCTCCGCATTGCTGGTTGATATTTTTTCCGTCCGGGTTAATGCCCATAGCCGTAACCTTGGCTCCAAGCTCTTCAAAAACCTGTGGGGCCACGCCGCATCCGGCACCATTGGCACAATCAAGTACCATATGACAGCCATTCAGCGAGCATGATGCGGAAAAGGTCTTTTTGAGAAAGCCGATATAACGTTCTTTTGCATCTTCCACGCTCAAGCTGCCGCCGATTTCTTCGGCTGCGGGGCGAAGGCTGTCCATCCCGGCAGACAAAATCAAATTCTCAAGCTCAATTTCCGCCTGGTCGGTCAGCTTAAAGCCGTCGCCTGCAAAGATCTTGATGCCGTTATCCTGAAATGGATTATGGGAAGCCGAAATCACCAGCCCTGCATCAGCACGCAGGTCTTTTACCATCAAGGCAATGCCGGGAGTGGGAATTGTTCCAGCCAGCAGCACCTCGCCCCCCATTGAGCAGATACCGGCGGCCAGGGCATGTTCCAGCATGATGCAGGATAATCTGGTATCCCTGCCGATCACTATGCGGCACCTTTTCCGGCTTTTCCTGATCTGGCAGACCAGAGCCTGCCCGACCTGCATGGCAATTTCCGGAATCACTGGATAGGTGTTGACCCTGCCCCTAATACCGTCTGTACCGAATAATTTACGCATCACCTTATATTCTTCTTCCTCTTCGCCTTGATAATCCTTACCCCGTCTGTTTTTCCAGGCGGGCTGGTCTCGCTTTGCAGGGTGGGGCGGTCAATTTCCACAAACCGGGGGGTGATACTCAATATCTCAATCTGTCCGCCCTCTTCTGTCTTGGGAATTGCGGCCACCTCCTTTTTGGTATCAGAGCCGCCATCAGCAACGGTTACAGTAAAAAAATCCTCAAATTTTCCGCCTCCTGCAAGAATGGCCGGCGGCACCCCGGCCTTGATGCTGACCACGGCCGGAATGGTTTTCACTGCTCTGCCGTCCTGCTCAAACTTGACCGGCACATCCTTGATGACCTTTTCCGTCTTGATTTGCCCGATTTCCACATCGGCAGTAACCGAGGTTTCGCCGATCAGTTCAACGATAGCCGGTTCCAAGGCAAGCGGCACCTGAAGCTGAGAGGATGCACTCATGCCGGAGATATTGATCTCGATGGTTTTAAGCTCTTTAATCCTGGCAAGTTTTGATTGCGGCCCGGTAATGGTAATCTGGTCGGGAATAATGCTGATCCTTTGCAAAACATGGCCAATGGCCGGTTTACCGATCACCCTGGCCTTGATATGCAAATCTCTTGAAACCAGCTTGTCAAGGGACAGGATAATGGAAGAAGGCTGCACCCTCTGCACCGTAACTCCCCGCGGCATTTTTATAGAGTTTGCTGGAATATCAATAACTTGCGAGCCTGGCTTAAAGTTGGTCAAGTCAATCTGACGGGTGGTCTCCAGCTTGGTTATTTCAAGAATAAGCGATCTCGGCCCATTGACCGTAACCTCAATCTCCTTCTTGAACTGGTTGGATATGACCAAATCCCGGGGCAGATTTATAATTTCAACCGGAATTCGGACATTTTTATCAATCTTGTCTTCACCGCCGACCATAAACCAGAGCAGTACAGCAAGGCAGACGGAAATAAATTTAAGCAGCCAGTCGCTTGACCAGAACCTTCGTGCTTTTTTGAAAAAAAATTTCATGTTCTACCTTTTATACCAATCTTTCCAGATGCTTTTGCGTTTGCCGCCGGTAACAAAAATCGCTTTTAACGATTTTTCCAGGGCAACTTCTTTCACGGTAGAAATGGCTCCATGCTGAACCAGAGACACTTCCTGGGTCTCTTCAGAAACCACGATGATAACTGCATCCGATTCTTCAGAAAGTCCAAGTGCAGCCCGGTGTCTGGTGCCGTATTTTTTGTCAATATATGGGTTCTGAATCAGGGGCAGGATACATCCAGCGGTATCAATCCGGCTGTTTTTGATGACTATGCCGCCGTCATGCAGCGGTGAAACCGGCATGAAAATTGAGATAATCAGGTCTTTGCTGATCACCGCATCAAGCTCAAAGCCGGACTCGATATACTCCCCCAGCCAGGTTTCCCTTTCTATAACAATCAAGGCCCCAATCCGGCGTGATGACATATAAAAGGCCGCCCGGACAATCTCATCCAAATCCTTTTCGATCACATTTGCTGACTTCTGAAAGGGGGATTTTCCCATCTGGGTCAAGGCTCTTCTGATGTCCTGCTGAAAAACGATAATCACAATCAGCAGAATCGAGCTTAAAAAGGTCTGCATCAGCCACATCATGGCGGCAAGATCAAGTGAACTGGCCAGAAGATAGACCAAAGACAGAATGATAAGCCCCACCACCATCTGCACCGAACGGGTGCCGCGGATAATGGAGATAAGCTGGTAAATGATAAAGGCCACAAGACCAATATCCAAAAAATCCTGCCAGCGGAGTGTAGTAACTAAATCGAACATGGTTGGTTGCCTGGAGTTGAGAATCTGCCGTCCTTTTATCTCTTATTACCTGCTTCTCGGTTGAAATACCAGAACATTATTCGTTACTATGAAATATTTTTGATAATTATTCACGGGCGGATACGTATCAGAAATCAGAGGACAGAAGACAGAGATGTAGGGGCAGAATCTATTTCTGCCCTAATTCATTTTTGCCCTGTTTCATGTTGCCCCCACGCTGGTGAAGTTTCTGCTTTTCACCGGAATATAAAAGGATGAGGCTTAACGAAAAAAAAGTTGACATAATCTGAAAAACAAGCATTTTGCACGTAGTTATGTTTATCGGGCTATGGTGGTCCGGTTTCTCTGTGATTAAGGTTCAGGGAAACGCTTGAAATGACGATGCCGGGTTGACGGCACAGCGGCAGAGGAAAACAAAATGGCACTAAAAGGATTTGACAAGGAGTATTATCTGGATGCAAAGCTGGCCCAAGTCAAGGCTAGTATCATGTCACACATCTAATATTGGATAAAGTCGTTTTAGTTTTATCCGTGCATCTTGAGTGGTAAATTGCCAGTTTACCACTGCCTTCATCCCATTTCTTGCCGTCTCCCATGCCTTAACTTCTTCTAGGGTGTTCAAAATTTTGTGTCAGTAATCTAAAACTGCTATTATGGCAGTTTTAGATTACTGACACAAAATTTTGAACACCCTCTCTTTTCGATGAAAAGTGCCCAGTCCAACTTTGTCTTGCGCTCAGTTACATCCACAATTCGAGTGCCAGCCAGTGGTGGAGTGGTATAGAGAAAGTAGTGTTCAAAGGATAATCGTTTCTTGGGATAACCATATTCATTGATCAGCCTGGCCGTATAAAGCTGACGGACAACTTCTTCAGGTTTCAGTTGAATGTCTTTTTCCCGAACAATGCACTTTATGTAAGGGGTTTCTTTACCCCGGGTAGTTTTTGTAAAAACCTCTTTGTGCAAAGATTCAATTTCATCTGCTGAAAACAAAGCAAGATTGTAATTGCTGTCTTTGAGGATGGTCTGGATGATATCCGGTTGTTTCATTTATTCTCCGTAATGTTTATTTTTGCAAGCTGGCACGGTGGTTGGTTTGTAGATATAACAGCCTTTTTAAGGCGGCAAAATCCCGGCAGGCGAAAATCATTTTCCGGCAGGCCGCAGCTCCATCTATCTTTTTGAAATATTTGCCGATATGATTTTTTATTAGACCAAGCATCCTGTCAGTCGGCAGATATTTTTCCATATAATCCAGATGCAGTAATACCGCCGGCAGTATCTGCTCAAGGTTTTCGGGCGGCGGCATCCTCGGCGAAAATATCCAGGGGTTGCCCAAGGCTCCGCGGCCAATCATTACCCCATCACAGCCGGTTTCTCTGATTCTGTCCAGCCCCTGCTGATGGGTTAGAATATCGCCGTTACCAATGACGGGAATGCCAAGTGCCTTTTTTACTCTGGCGACCGCCTGCCAATCGGCCTTGCCGGTAAAGCCCTGCGACCAGGAACGGCCATGAACGATTACCGCCGCTGCCCCTGCATCCTCGGCCATCCGGCCAAAATCGGCGGCGGTTTCCTGGTGCAGGTCAACGCCGGTTCTAAATTTTACGGTAACCGGACAATCCGTATTTGCCGCCACTGCCCGAATGATCCTTTCGGCCAACTTAGGCTCGCCCATCAAGGCGGCTCCGGCCCCGCGTCTGGTAACCTTTTTGACCGGACATCCCATATTTATATCTATAATATCAGGAGAATAGGAAGACATAATTGCCGCCGCCCGTCCCATCATATCAGGTTCTGCCCCGAAAAGCTGAAAGGCAACCGGCCTTTCTTTTTGGTTAGAGGCCAGCATACCGATAGTCTTTTCCTGACCGTAAACCAGGCCGTGGCAGCTAATCATCTCCGACACGCAGAGGGCGGCACCAAATTTTCTGCACACTAGTCTGAAAGGTAGGTTGGTATAACCGGCCAGCGGGGCCATCAGAAACTGCCCGTCCAGTTTAAGGTTTGCTATCTGCATAAAAAAAGCCGGGGCCGCAAGCGGCAGTCCCGGCCTAAAAAATATAGGAAAATATGATTGATTCCAGCCTACAACTTAGGCATTTTTTTGATTGCCTTGCGGTAAATTTTCTGGGCCAAATCCTCAATGATGGAGTCCAGTGCCTTTTGTTCGTTATCCTTGTATTCAGCAGAATTTAAGCCCACCAGCAGCTCTTCGGTATATCTTTCCCCTGGAACTTCCATGATAACGGTTCCGCTTTCAAGGTCTTTCATAATATAACGCACATCAAGGTGCAGTTTGACCTCTTTGGCCGAATTATCGCTTCCGTAGGCAAGGCTGGGCAGGTCAATACTGGTGATTTCTCCGGCCAGGATAAGATCTGCCTCTTCCCGGTCTTTGGTTACGGTAATGGCCTCGGATTTCTGAAACCATTTGACCAGTTCCCGATAAATATCCATATCCAGGTTCATCTGGCTGGTTTTATTTTTCCAGTTGGTAATATAAATAATCTTTGTCGGACCGTTATAGACATTGGGATTATGATAACCGCAGCTACTAAACAGGAACAATAAGACCGGTAAAAGGTATTTAATAGTTTTCAAGATAATTTCTCCTTATGATTTGGGTTAAAAGATTATTTTGAATAGACTAATATCAAACCACAATATTAACAAGTTTCTTCTTGACCACAATGGTCTTTTTTATCTCCTGGCCGTCAATAAATTTCTGTACGCCCTGATTGGCAAGAGCCAGATTTTTTAACTCTTCATCTTCAATATCGGCAGCGGCTTCCAACCTGCCCCTGACCTTGCCGTTGACCTGTACCACGATGGTCAGCAGGTCTTCTTTGGCCGCCTCGGGGTCAAATTCCGGCCATGGCTGCTCTTCGATGCTGCCGGAGCAGCCGGTGATTTCCCACATTTCACTAGCAAAATGCGGCACCATCGGCGAGAGCAGGATCAGGATGGTGCGGTAGGCATTTCCCGCTACCGACCGGTCAAGCCTGCCGCCTGATTTTTCCGTGGATGAAGAAAGCAGATTAAAAAGCTCCATCACTGCAGAAATGGCGGTATTGAAATGAAAATTGCTTTCGATGCTCTGACTGACCCTTTTTATGGTCTGGTGGGTTTTGCGGTGAATATCCCGGCTTGTCTGATCAAGTTCTGCACTGTTGATTGAGCCGTTGGTCATTAAATCCTGATTGGTTATACCAAAACGATATAATCTGTTTAGAAATCGGGAAGAGCCTTCAACCCCCTTGGCATTCCACTCCAGATCCCTTTCCGGCGGGGCGGCAAACAGGCTGAACAGGCGCACCGTATCGGCACCATATTCCTGGATCAGTTCGCCTGGATCAATGACATTACCCTTTGACTTGGACATCTTGGCGCCATCCTTGATCACCATGCCCTGGGTGAGCAGGTTGGTAAACGGCTCGTCAATTTCAAGATAGCCCAGATCACGCAGCACCTTAACGAAAAAACGCGAGTAAAGCAGGTGCAGGATGGCATGTTCAACCCCGCCTATATATTGATCCACCGCCAGCCAGTATTTCGCCGCCTCAGGATCAATGATGCCGGTATCACAGTGGGGGCTGGTATATCTGGCAAAATACCAGGATGATTCAACAAAGGTATCCATGGTATCGGTTTCCCGTCTGGCCTGGCCGCCGCATTTCGGGCAGGCAGTGCCGATAAAGGACGGCCTTTTATGCAGGGGCAGACAGGTATTTTGGGAATTTTCATCCTTTGGCAGGGTGATGGGCAGGTTTTCCTCTTTTTCCGGCACGGTGCCGCAGCTATCACAGAAAACCATCGGAATCGGCGCCCCCCAATATCTTTGGCGGGAAATGCCCCAGTCCCTTAGCCTGTAGGTGATATGGGCATCGCCAAAGCCTTGCTGTCTGGCAAAATCTATAATCTTTTGTTTGGCCTCTTCCGAGTCAAGACCGGAAAAGCCGCCGGAATTATGCAGTATGCCCGGCCCGGTCAGGGCTTCTGCCATATTTTCCGCTATAATATCGGCTCCTGCCGGAATAACCACCGGCCTGATCGGCAATTTGTACTGCCTGGCAAAGTCAAAATCACGCTGGTCATGGGCCGGCACCGCCATAACCGCTCCGGTGCCATATTCTATCAGCACAAAATTGGCAACATAGATAGGCACCCGGTCGCCGTTAAACGGATTGATACAGTATCTGCCGGTAAAAATGCCCTTTTTCACCACCTCATCCTGCGGGCTTTGCTGCTGTTTTTCAATTTTTATTTTCTCTGCAAAATCAAGCACCTGATCCTTTTCGGCCAGGCCGGAAACCAGTACCTCAAGCAGGGGATGCTCCGGGGCGATGGACATAAAGGTAACGCCGAAGATGGTGTCGGGGCGGGTGGTGAAGATGGATATTTTTTCATCCAGTCCGTCCACCTTAAAATCACAGGCCAGACCGGTGGATTTACCGATCCAGTTTCTCTGCATGGTGATCACCTTTTCCGGCCAGCCGCCCAGTTGGTCAAGGTCTTGCAGCAGTTCCTCGGCATAATTGGTAATCCTGAAAAACCAGCCGCTCATCTCCTTGGGCTTAACCAGTTGGTCGCACCGCCAGCAGGCACCTTCAATCACCTGTTCGTTAGCCAGTACCGTCTGGCAGCCTTCACACCAGTTTACCGTGGTAACTTTTTGATATATCAGATCCTTTTCGTACATCTCGATAAAAAGTTTCTGTTCCCACCGATAATATTCGGGGTCGCAGGTGGCGATTTCACGCTCCCAGTCATAGCTTAGGCCAAGCCGGGTTAGCTGCTCACGCATATAATCTATATTGTCATAAGTCCATGTGGCCGGATGTGAATTATTTTTAATGGCCGCATTTTCGGCAGGCAGGCCAAAGGCATCCCAGCCCATTGGATGGAAAACATTGAATCCTTTCAGCCGCTTATATCGTGCCACCACATCGCCGATGGTGTAATTCCTGACATGCCCCATATGGATGCGGCCGGAAGGGTAGGGGAACATTTCCAGCACATAGTATTTTTCCCGGCTGTTATCCACGGCCGCCCGGTATGTCCCCTCGGCCTGCCACTTGGCCTGCCATTTTTGTTCAATGGCCTGAAAATCGTATTTTCCGCTGGAATTACTACTCATGGTAGGTACCTCTTTCATCCTGCATTGTATTCATTTTCTTCAAGATGCGAATAATTTTCAAACATCGTAAATTCCTTGATAAAAAACAGCTTGGCGGTGCCGGTCGGGCCGTTGCGGTGTTTGCCGATAATGATTTCGGCAATGCCCTGATTGGGATTATCACCGTTTTTGTTATAAACCTCGTCCCGATAGATAAAGGTAATTAGATCGGCATCCTGCTCAATGGCACCCGACTCTCTTAAATCGGCCATCAACGGTCTTTTGTCGGTTCGATCCTCCACCTTACGGTTAAGCTGGGCAAGGGCAATCACCGGCACATTATGCTCCTTGGCCAGGGCCTTTAAGGAGCGGGAAACATCGCTTATTTCCTGGGTTCTGTTTTCAATGGAGGCACGCCCCTGCATAAGCTGTAAATAATCAACCACCACCAGACCAATATCATAGGTTGCGGCCAGCCGCCGCATCTTGGCCCGCATATCAAGTACCGACAAGGACGGGGTATCGTCAATATAAATGGGGGCCTCGGTCAGCATATTAACCGCCCTTGACAGCTTCGGCCAGTCGTCCTCCTGGAGCCTGCCGGTACGTATCCTTTGAGAATCTATCCGGCCAACCGAGCTAAGCAGCCTGGTAACTAACTGTTCCCGGGACATTTCAAGGCTGAATACCGCCACTCCGACTTTTTCCTCAATGGCAACATTTTGGGCAATATTCATGGCAAATGAGGTCTTGCCCATGGAGGGTCTGGCGGCGATAATAATCAGATCGGAGGGCTGCAGACCGGCGGTCATCCGGTCCAGCTCGGTATAGCCGGTCGGCACGCCGGTAATCAGTTCCTTTCTTTTGAAAAGATCCTCAATCTTCCTAAAGGCCTCGGGGACTATTTTCCTGACCGGGGTAAAGTTCCGCCCGCCCCTTGCTCCGGCAATATCGAAGATGGACTGCTCGGCCTCATCGACCAAAAGATCAATATCACCCTGTTCCTCGTAACAGCGGTTTGCGATGTCGGAGCTGGTTTTAATCAGCTTGCGTAAGATGGATTTCTGCCGGATGATTTTGGCATAACTGACCATATTTGCAGTAACCGGCACAATGGAAGTCAGCGAGGCAATATAGGCCGCCCCGCCCGCCTCATCAAGCAGATTTTTATCGTTTAGATCGCTTGTAACGGTGATTAAATCCTGAGGTTCATTACGCTGAAAAAGATCAATCAGGGTCTCAAAGATTAACCTATGCGGCCTGCTGTAAAAATCATCGGACTTGATCACTTCAAGAACGAGGCCAAGCCCCTGATCATTTAACATAATTGAGCCAAGCACGGACTGCTCGGCCTCAATATTCTGCGGCGGCAGCCGTTTTGCAGGCGGCTGACCGGGATGGGGAATTTCAGTGTCCATCTATCTTGCCGTAAACAGCTAATAATAATGGTCTTGCCGGAACCAGACAAGCAGTAATACGAAACGCACCCGCAAGAGGTGCGTTAGTTAAAGGCTCTAAAGCGGCTAGTTCTTTTTACCTGCAACCACCAGCTTGATTTCGGCAGTTATATCAAAACCCAGCTTGATGGTGATATCATACTCGCCAAGGGTCTTGATTGGATCGGTGAGAACCACCTGACGCTTATCTATATTGACATCAAGTTCGGCCAGCCTTGCTGCCACATCACCGCTGGTAACTGAACCGAACAGCCGCTCGTCATCACTGGCAAGTTCTTCAATGGTGATCACCGCACCGGCAATTTTTTTACCGATTGCCTCGGCAGCCTTGGTTTCTTCGGCCAGCTTGGCGGCGATTTCCGCCCGGTTCTGCTCAAGCTGCTCCAGGTTTTCCCTGGTGGCAGGAATGGCCTTTTTTTGGGGAAGCAGATAATTTCTGCCGTATCCGTCCTTGACCGTAACCACATCGCCAATCCGGCCCAGGGTACTGATGGTTTCGTTTAGTATGAGTTCCATGATTAACTCCTTAAATTTTCAAATTTATTTGTGTCTTTTTCACTATTTGCCTTTCTGTAATCTATCCAGACACTTGAAACGCCAAGCATGGTC
>PDWI01001802.1_pt1 | contig 33338 bp, 20 predicted proteins | sample 1430891 | NCBI WGS metagenome assembly PDWI01 (sample SAMN01162508, study PRJNA174530) | Oral metagenome, whole genome shotgun sequencing project. | biome: Marine environment; feature: Marine mammal; material: Swab sample of the gingival sulcus; isolation source: swab sample of gingival sulcus... | reverse complement strand
GATGAAGTTCCAAAAAGAGTGGGATAAATTCGGACTTTGGGACTTAAAAATGACGAACAACGAAACGATAGAACGTGCTTATTCTATGGCTTCTTATCCGGCAGAAGGTCGTGAAATTATGCTTAACGTTCGTATTGCGACTCCACCTTGGGATAGAAATAAGAACGGTTGGATGGACGTTAATCCTGGTATCGCATCATCGTATATTTTCAGTCTTAAACCGGGAGATGAATGTATTATTTCTGGTCCTTACGGAGAGTTCTTTATCAATGAAGATTCTGATGCTGAAATGATTTATGTGGGTGGTGGTGCCGGAATGGCTCCTATGCGTTCTCACTTGTATCATTTGTTTAATACATTGGCGACAGGAAGAAAAGTATCTTATTGGTATGGTGGACGTTCAAAACGAGAATTATTCTATCTGCACTATTTCCGTGATTTGGAGAAAAAATTCCCGAACTTCAAATTCTATATCGTTCTTTCTGAGCCGTTAGAAGAAGATAATTGGGTGACGAAAAAAGATATTAACGATACAGAGGGTGATGGATTTGTTGGATTTGTACACCAAGCGTTAATTGACAACTATTTAAGTCAACACGAAGAACCGGAAGAAATTGAATTCTACTTCTGTGGTCCTCCAATGATGAACAAAGCCGTTGTAAAAATGTGTGAAGACTTCGGAGTTCCGGAAGAGAATGTGAAATTTGACGACTTTGGAGGATAAAAAGAAAAAGTGTAAAGAATAAACCTTAAAATTTCAAAATATGAAAAAAAGTTTTATCTTTGCACTCCGATAACGGTACCTTGGCCGAGTGGTTAGGCATCGGTCTGCAAAACCGCGTACGGCGGTTCGAATCCGCCAGGTACCTCAAAATAGCTCATAATCAATTTGATTGTGGGTTATTTGCTTTTTTAGTTAAACATCTTATAAAATTGTAGAAAGAAAAATACCCCAAAGTATCCGAAGATATTGGGGTATTATTTTCTCATTTTAGAGTACTCAACTTTAGCACGATATGTAAAGTAGGGTACTTTTATTCTACAAAAATAGAACTTTTAAGTTTACAAATCAAAATTTATAGTATTTTTTAACACTTTATTGACTTTAAAATTTTCTGAAATAGAGAAGAATTTCTCTTTTAGCTTTCTTTCTAAATCTTTAGTTCGATTAATAGAAACTTTGTTTAACAGAAATAATATCAAGCGAAATGAAGCATTTAAATTGGTGTTGTTTTGTGTTTTATTTCTATAATATTTATTTGGTATTCTATAAATACCAATAGGATGATTAAAGTCATATAAAACGCCATTATGGGAACATATATTTCTTATCCTTATAATTGCCTTAAGAAAATTATCTAAAAGTTTATAATCCCGAATATGATAAACATTTGCGATTTTATTTTTAAGTTCTTCATCTTTTAAGTTAGAATATATCTTGTAAATCTGTCCAAAAGTCAAGAATTCAAACGTTTTCCAAGCAGGTGCATATTGAGAATTAGGATATTTTTTGTGGTGTTTAGTTAATGTGTTGTTGGATTTTCTTATATGTTTATAAGTTTTATCTAATTTACGAAGTATTGATATGTTTACAATTCTATTATCCATATACCAAGCAGGAATATCTGAATAATGATTCGAAACGTGATAAACAATTTGTGTTCTAAAATGAACTTCTATCCTGTAAATATATTCTGAAAGTAATTTTCGTAAGTCAAAATCAAAATAATATAACTTTACGATATCTTCCATTTGAATATTTTCTTTAAAATGATGATTCTTATCTTGAAAATAATATGAATAAAATCCCAACCTATAATACCCAATATCTAATAAATGTTCTTTTACTTTATCTTCATCTTTTATGACAAGTCCTCTTTTCTTTAATAATTCTATTTGCTTGCTTATCTCTAATGCTTTATTTCCCATATACTTCTTATTTTTCACAAAAGTAAGAATATTTTATCAGACTCTAAAAAGCTACAAATTTGAGCAAAGATTATTGTTTTACTTAAAATATAAGAAAACCGATTGTATGTATTGATATTTATATCGTGTTCAGAGTTTTACTTCTCAAACGATTTTTCAAAATCAGGTTTCGAGAACAATTCCATCGTATTTAATCACCTAAATGTAAATTGTAGCAATACAAAAAAACAGAAAAAGAAAAGACAATAATCAAAAAAATAAATAAAGAACTATCTTCTTTTTAAAACAACGGAATGACAAGCTACAAGACCTGCAGTTTCTGTTCTCAATCTCTGTTCACCAATCGTTACAGGAACAAATTGATTATCAACTGCCGTCTGAACTTCCTCTCGACTAAAATCTCCTTCAGGACCTATCAATACAGTCGTATCTATATTTTTATGACAAACGTCAAAAAGCGGTTCTTTTTGAGTATTGTAACAATGAGCAATAAATCGATTTCCTGTTAAACTTTGAGTAACAAACTCTCGAAAAGAAATAAAAGGATTAAGAATTGGAAAGTGAACACGTTGAGATTGCTTAGAAGCAGAAATAATTATCTTTTCCAAACGTTCTAACTTCAATTTTTTACGTTCTGAAAAACGACAAAGAATTGGTGTTATCTCATCAACACCAATTTCAGTACTTTTTTCGACAAACCATTCTAATCTATCCATACTTTTAGTGGGTGCTATGGCAATATGCAACCTACCCGATTTGGCTAAAGGAGTATTTTCTATCTGCTCTAAAATTTCAAATTCACATCGTTTCTGATGTGCTAACGTAATTTTAGCACGATATTTACCACCTTTTCCGTCAAGTAACTCTATCTCGCTACCCGAAGTGAGCCGAAGTACCTTAACAGCGTGTCGAGATTCCTCTTCTGATAAGATTTGTCTATTTAATATATCAGGGGCATAAAACATATTGGTAACTATTTATCCCATATTTTCCAAGATTCTTCCGCTTGGTTAACAAGCATCTCTAAACCATTAACTATTTCTGCTCCTTGTTCCTCTCCTTTTTGTAAAAATAGTGTTTTTGGGGGATTATAGATTGCATCAAAAAGTAAATGCTCTCTCCTTAAAAAAGGATAAGGAATTTTAGGACATCTATCCACATTGGGGAACATTCCAATGGGAGAGCTATTAATAATCAACTGATAATCATTCATTATTGATTTATCTAGTTTCTCATAAGAAAACTGGTTAGAACAAGGAGTACGTGAAACAAATTTTGATTCAATCCCTAAACTTTTCAATCCATAATCAATGGCCTTACCGGCACCTCCTGTACCTAAAATTAAAGCTTTTTTATGCCATATTTTTAATCGAGGTTTGATAGAACGAATAAACCCTGTAACATCAGTATTATATCCTTTCAAATGTAATTTTCCATTCGATTTTCTGATAAATCGTACCGTGTTTACAGCTCCTACCTCAGCAGCAGTCTTGTCAAGCTCATCAAGAAAAGGAATTATCTCTTCTTTATAAGGGATAGTAACATTTAACCCACTCAAATTCTGAATTTTAAATATTTCTTGAATATTTTCTATTCTCTCAATCTCAAAAAGTTCATAAACAGACTTTATATTTTCTTTTTCAAATTTTTCTGTGAAGTATCTCTTTGAGAAAGAGTGTTGTAACGATTTACCTATGAGTCCGTAATTTTTCATTTTTGAATCATTTTCTCAGCCTTTGGACACATCTCTAAAAATTTCTTTGTAGCATCAAGATTTTTATTTTCTGCCAACTGTAGATAATGCAACATATCTCCATATTCTTCTGTATAAAATGCAACGGTTGCTATCATCAATTCAATATTTTCAATGGTATTATCTATACGATAGGCTAATTCATAATATTTCTTAGCCATTTCAAAATTATCCCATTCCACATAAATTGTTGCCATAGAAAAAAGAACCTCCGATTGAGTAGCATCAATACTAACAGCTTTATCAAAAGCAATGAGAGCCTCTTTGTACATCTCCAATTCCATCAATACTTCTCCCATATAAGACCAAGCATCAGGAAGTTCACTATCTACTTTTATCGCCTTTTCAAGATAAATTAATGCATTTTGATACTCTTCCAAAGCTAAGTAACAGTAAGCGATACCCGTAAGCGTCTCGTAATGGTTGGGCATCTCTTTTTCAGACTTAAAATAATATTCCAACGCCTCCCCTACTTGCTCTAAATTTTCAAAACAATCAGCAATAAAAAAATAGATTTGCCACTTATCTAACCAAGAATCTAACAAAAGCATATAATTATCTTTTGCCTCTTGCCATCTTTTCAGTTGATAAAGAGAATGGGCTTTATGTAACAATGCCAACTCATCATTTTCATCTATTGTTACCGCAAAATCAAAACATTCCAAAGCTTGTACAAAATTTTCTTGCTTGAAATAAAGTGTTCCTTTATTGAACCAAGCAGAATTATTGTAAGGGTCACTATTAATCGCTTTTTCATAAATATCAAAAGCCTCTTTTCTTTTTTCTGTTTGCTCATAACAGAAAGCCAAATCAAGTAATAATGTAGTATTTTTAGGATTAAATTCCATTCCAACTTTCAGCCACTTGATAGCATCAGAGTAGAGATTTTCATTCATAAATATAATCGCAATATCATCAGCTATAATATCTTTCTCTTCCACCTCATTCATCAAGACACGATACACCAACTGATTTGCCTCTTTGGGCATTGACATTTTGAGAAAAAGTTCAATTTTCAAAAGGTAAATCTCTTCGTCTTGCTCTATCATATTACTAATAATTTGATACGCTTCCTTAATTCTACCTAAAGAAAGATTGATTTTAGCACTCTTCACATCCAACATATTACTGACAGGGTGCAGTTTTTTTCCAAATGTTAGTGCTTGTAATGAGTTGTGGGTTTGGTCACGAAACAGATAATAATCAATAATTTGAGCAATCTCTTCTACATCAAAATACCCATTATCCTTCCCATTAAGATAACGTTCATATCTTTTTATCAATTCGGTTTCGTCTCCGTCAGCGTAGAATGAGAAATTTCGTTTCATTAGTTCTATTTTCTTTTTGCAAAAATAATGTTTTCACTTCGTATTTATTTCATTTTGAGGGCAAAAGTTATAAACAAGAGTGTTTATTAAAAGTGAATAACTCAACATTTTCGGGTATCAAAACAGCTTTGCATAATTAATCAAAACCCCTTACCTTTGTACGTTGAATAAAACACAAAGCGTATGGATTTTCAAAAAAAGTTTCGGTTTTGCCCCGTGTGTGGCTCTAAAAACTTTGTTAGAAACAATATTAAGTCTAAAATATGTAACGATTGTCATTTCGTATATTACATAAACCCTTCTGCTGCTACAGCAGCTTTTATCCGAAATAAAAAAGGAGAACTGTTAGTTTGCAGAAGAGCCAATTCACCAGCAAAAGGCACTTTAGACCTCACGGGTGGTTTTATAGATTTTAACGAAACAGCCGAAGAAGGAATTAAAAGAGAAATAAAAGAGGAAACCAACATAGATGTAAAGGAAGTACGTTATCTTTTTTCAATCCCTAATGACTATTTATTCTCTGATTTAAATGTACCTACTATGGACTTATTTTTTGAAGCAACAGTTGAAAATAACGTTGCAATAATTCCCTGCGATGATGTATCAGAAAGTTTTTTCATTTCTTTAGAAGAAATAAATCCTGAACATTTTGGCTTAAAATCCATAAAAAAAGCAATTAAAATTTATTTGGAAAGAAATAAAACAGTTTAGAAAACAACAATATATAAAAATGAGAATAAAAACACTTCTAACCATACTTTTTTCTACTTTTTTACTGCAATTAGTAGCACAAAATAAAGAAATCCCAACATCAACAGAGAGACTTTTTAACGAAGCTAAAGAATATTATACCCAAGAAAAATATGGAGTTTCATATCATTATTTTGAACTTTTTCTTCAACAAGCACCTTCTCACACACAACCTGTCTTTATAGAAGAGGCAGAATACTATCTCGCAACAAACGCTTACAAACTACGTAAAAAAGATGCTGACGAAAAGCTTGAAAGGTACTGGAAAAAATACCCCTACACACCCCATTTAGACGAAACATTGTATATGATGGGAATTTTAGCATACGAAAAACAAGATTACGAAACTTCATTAAAACATTTCAAAGAAGTTATTCCCGAAAATCTTAGTAAAAAACAAGAAGCTAAACATATTCTACATCTCGGTTATGCTTTTTTAAAAACCAATCGGATAAAAAAAGCACGCAATACTTTCAATTCATTAAAAATAAGACAAACACCTTATTCCACAAGGGCACAATATTACGCAGGGTATTCTGAATATCTACTCAAAAATTACAATCAAGCATTAAAGAATTTACTTCCTATAGAAAATAATCCTGAATTTAGAGAAACAGCACCTTATTATATAACACAAATCTATTTTGCTCAAAAGAACTTCAAAGAAGTAAACAAAAGGTCTCATTTTTTACTCAAGAAATACCCTGAAAATAAAAACAATGCAGAAATATATCGAATGCTTGGAGAGCAGTACTATATGAATAAAAAATATCGAAAAGCCATTGAAAATCTTGCAAAATATGAGAAGCTATCCTCTAAAGTGATAAGAAAAGACATCTATTATTTAGGTACAAGTTATCTCAAAACAGACCAGCCTAAAAAAGCAATTGAATGCTTATCAAAAGTTACAACTCAAAACGACGAAATGAGTGAAAATGCCTACTTATTATTGGGAAATGCTTTTGTTTTGATTAATGATAAAAACAATGCAAGAATGTCGTACCAATCGGCAATTAAAACCCATTTCAACAACAAAGTAAGAGAGCAAGCGATGTACAACTACGCCCTAACAACCTACGAATCTGAATTAGGGTTTGGAGAATCAATTAGAAGTTTCGAATCATTCATCAAAGAATTTCCCAATTCCAAGCACATAGATAAAGCATACAACGCTCTTACAACGCTTTATTTAACCTCCAATAATTTCAAAGAAGCCTATCAATCGGTTCTCAAAATCAAAAAGTTGAATAAAGAGTTAAAAAACACCAAACAATATCTAGAATATAATCTTGGCACGGAGGCATTTATGAATAAAGATTATAAAACTGCAATCAACTATTTCTCTTTAGGAAAACAGACAGCACCCAATGGGAAACAGATATCAGACATTCTATATTGGCGTTCCGAGAGTTATTATAAACTGAAAAAATATGGAAAAGCAAGTGAAGATTTGGTACATTTTTTCAAATCTCAAGGAGTTAACAACAACCCCAACTACACCGATGCACTCTACTCTTTAGGCTATACCTATTTTGCCCAAAAACAATATACAAAAGCCCTACCCTATTTTCTAAATTATTTGAAAACAGAAAAAAATAGGAATAAAAAGCAATATACAGATGCTAAAGACCGAACCGGAGACATCTATTTTTACAATAGAGACTTTGCCAAAGCTGACCAATATTACCAAAAGGCATCTAATGATGAGTTTGGAGATTATTCACTCTATCACTCTGCCTATATAGCAGGTTTACAAAAAAATTATAAGCAAAAAATAGAAAAGTTAAATAATCTATTAAAAAAATATCCTAATTCAGAATACACAGATGATGCTTTATACGAAATAGGACGTTCATATATTATGCTTGAAAACAATCAAGAAGCAACCAAAACTTACAAAAAACTAATAAAAAACCACCCACATAGCAAATATATTGCTACTTCCAAATTGGAAACCGGACTTATCTACTTCGATAAAAAAGATTACCAACAAGCAACTCCTATTTTAAAACAAATAATTGAACAGTACCCAACAAGTGAGGAGTCTCAAACAGCCTTTGAGACACTTGAAACCATTGCTATTGACAAAGACGAAGTCAAAGCACACCTAGAATATGCAAAAAAAATCGGTCGAATAAACAGCACGAACAACCAACAACACACAGACTCTATTTTATTTTTAACTGCCGAAAAGCAGTATCTAAAAGCAAACTACAATAAAGCAATTCATAGATTAAAAAGATATCTAAAAGAGAGTTGTCCTACCGGAAAATTCTGTTCCACAGCTCGATTTTATCTTGCTGAAAGCTATTATCAACTAAATAAAAAAGGTGATGCACTCAAAGAATACATTCAATTGATAGATAACAACAGTAAACCTTTTGTTGAAAAATCGGCATTAAAAACATCTGAAATTTATTTTGACAGAAAAAAATATACTTTGGCACTTCAATATTTTAAGAAATTAGACGAAGTAGCACAAACAACCGAGAACAAAGATATAGCAGAAACCGGAATTTTGCGTAGTGCTTATTTGTCTAAAAACGATAAGGAAACACTTAAAATAACAGCTAAAATAATCACTAACAAAAATAAAAATAACGAGATACAAAACGAAGCTCTACTTTATAGGGCCAATATATTATTGAGACAGAACAACCCTAGTCAAGCACTTAAAGATTTAAGAGAAATAAAAATTGACACGCGTACTACAATTGGTGCTGAAGCAAAATACTTGATATCCAAAGCCTATGACAACCTAAAAATGCCTAAAAAAGCAGAACAAGAAATTATGAGTTATGCAGAAATCGGTACTCCCCACGCTTATTGGTTAGCAAAAAGTTTTATCCTATTATCTGATATTTACATAAAACAAAACAATGATTTTCAAGCCAAACAATATCTCTTAAGTTTACAAAAAAATTACCCCCAGCAAGATGAGATACAAAATCTAATAACAAAAAGATTGAATGAAATAGCGAAAAGAGAAAAAGAAAAAATCGTCGAATAGTTATACGATAGAAATACAAACTTTTTCAAATGTTAAAAAACAATCTTTTGATTTAACATTTACTTACAATAAAAGACACATCACGACAAGGAATACGATAGAACATTAAGAATATCATATCGAAATTATTTCTATTAAAATTCAAGGCAAAAAACGGAGTGAATCCACTAAAAAATAACAAAAAGTACAATAAGAAATATTTTCTACAGAAAAAAAGAGATAAAGAAAATATCGAAATAAGCTTTTTCAGCCATTCAATTCTACATCCATAGGAGAAAAAACAAAATCCAACATTTTGAAATTAAAACGAATAAAAATATTACTATTTAATAGGCAAAATGCTTTTTAATAAAAGAAAAATCATCTAAATAACACAACAAAAGACTCGCTTATTTGTAAAATTAAAAAGAATGTTATATTTTTGCAAAATCAAAGATATTAAATTCTTTTTAAGAGTTGTAAAATAAAAAGAAGATTATTAACTAAATTATTCAACAAAATGTTAAATTTATGAGAAAACTAAAGTATGTATTAGCTTGCCTACTAATAGCAAGCGTCAGTATCGTTAGTGCTCAAACAAAAGTGGCTTCTGGAAGGGTTATTTCAGCCGAAACCGGGAAAGCCATTATTGGAGCAAAAGTAGTAGTAAGAGGAACAACAAAAGGAATGCTCACCGATGCTAATGGAGAGTATCACTTAAAAGTGAAACAATCAGCCAAAAAACTTATTATTTCACAAATCGGTATGAAAACTGTAAAAGTTCCTGCCAAACCAAATCAATTAGTAAAATTAGAAACAGATGTATCAATGCTTGATGAGGTTGTCGTAACTGCTATTGGAATATCAAGAAAAGATAAATCTTTAGGATATTCTGTGGGGAACGTTAAATCAGACGAATTAAATAAAGCAAGAGATGCAAACGTGATAAACTCTTTAGCAGGAAAAGTAGCAGGGGTGCGTGTTAGCTCTTCTTCTGGTACAGTAGGAGGTTCTTCTAAGATTATTATTCGCGGTGCGAACTCTTTTGATGGTAACAATCAGCCATTATTTGTCGTAGATGGAGTACCTATTGACAATAGTTCATATGGAAGTGCTGGCACCAATGTTGTCGCTGGTGTTGCTGATTATGGAAATAGAGCCGGTGATTTAAACTCTGATGACATTGCTAATATTTCCATATTGAAAGGCGCGGCGGCATCTGCATTATATGGTGCAAGAGCTAAAAATGGAGCTGTTATTATTACAACCAAAAAAGGTAATAGTGGTAGAATGAAAGTTGATGTAAACTCATCTATACGTTTTGAAACTCCTCTTATGCTTCCTAGCTTTCAAAATGAATATGCACAAGGTAGTTATGGAGAATATAATTTGAGATACACGAATGGTTGGGGACCAAAAATAGCTAATGTACAAGATTTAAAATTTAAAAATTTCTTGGGTGAAGAAACTGTGTTGAAAGCACATCCAAATAATGTAAAAGATTTCTATGAAATAGGACAAACTTATATTAATAGTATTTCTTTATCAGGAGGTGATAGCAATATAGATTATCGATTAGGTATTACAGCTCATAATCAAAAAGGAATCATTCCTGAGATGAAAATGGGTAAATACACAATATCATTAAATAGTGGTATTAAATTTACGAATAATTTTAAGTCTAGGACAGTTGTTAATTATTACAATATATCTTCTGCTGGACGTCCTTCTCAAAGTTCTAATGACCCTAATGTTTTGACAAGTAGAATAAATGGACTGCCCCGTACAGTAGATATTAATCAGTTAAGAAACAATTGGATTAACAAGGCTACTGGGAAACAAATATTCTTGTCGCCAGATAAAGACGGTAATAATCCTTACTGGATAGTAAATAGAAACAAATTTACGGGAGGAGTAGAACGTATTATATTATCAGAAACGTTATCTTACGATCCATTTACTTGGCTTAATATTTCAAATATATTTGGTTTAGATTTTTCATCTGACAGAAGAAGAAAAATAACGACTGTAGGAACTGCAGGAGCTCTTAATGGTGAATATAGAGATGATAGTTATTATACCCAAATCATTAATAATGATATTATGGCAACAATAACACACGATATCACTTCTGATTTAGAATTAAAAGCTATTTTTGGTTATAATATTAATCAAAAAAAATATGCACATAATAGTTTTGAGGGGAAAGAGTTAACTGTTGCGGGACTTTATGTGCCAAGTAATGTGGCTTCCAAAAGTCCAGATTATTATTCTCAAGAAAAAAGATTACTTGGATTATATGGAGATATTGGTTTGGCTTATAAAAACTTTTTATATTTAAATATAACAGGAAGAAATGATTGGAGTTCTACTTTACCTATAGATAATCGTTCTTATTTTTATCCTTCTATAAGTAGTAGTTTTATTTTTACTGAATTACTGCCCAAAAATGACATTTTAAGTTTTGGTAATTTAAGATTGAATTGGGCAAATGTTGGTAGTGACGAATCTCCTTATCAATTAGATTATGCGTTTACACCATCAACAGGCTATTTTTCTCAATATGGTTTGGGAGGTGAGTTCCCTCACGGAACTATTTCAACGGCATTTCAGGCACCTCGTACATATCCAAATAAAGATTTACGTCCACAAAATCAACGCTCTTTTGAAATAGGAACAAATCTAAAATTCTTACAAAATAGAGTGTTTGTAGATTTCACATATTACAATGTATTGACAACAGATCAGATTATATCTCTAGATGTACCTTTGTCAACTGGATATTTTGCTAAAAAAGTGAATTTAGGAGCAGTATCAAATAAGGGAATTGAGTTATCAGTTGGTGCAACTCCAATTAAAACAAATAATTTTAATTGGGATGTAAATGTGAATTTTGCTAAAAACAAACAGGTTGTAGAGAAGTTAGTTGAAGAGAAACCGGATATGGTTTATAATTTGGCTAGTGGTTGGTCTGGTTTGCAAATACAGGCTAAAAAAGGTGAAACATTTGGTTTGTATGGAACAAAATGGAAACGAAATAAGAATGGTGATTTTGTTATTAACAAAAATACTGGTTTAAGAGAAATCTCTAAAGGAGAATTTATTGGTAATATTTATCCCGATTGGACTATGGGTATTAATAATAATATCAGTTTTTATGGTGTGAATTTAGGATTCTTAGTTGATATTCGTCAAGGAGGAGTAATGTTCTCAAGTACTGTTGCAAGTTTACGTTCTGCAGGATTAGCAGAAGAAACATTAGAAAATAGGGAAGAAATATTTATTGATAAAGGAGTAATCGCAGAAGCTAATGGCACTTATGTAGATAACAATGTACCTGTACAATCGATGCAAGATTTCTGGGGACATTATTCTTCAATATCAAATACAGAAGGTTCTATTTTTGACGCGTCTTATGTAAAGTTACGTGAAGTAAAGTTATCTTATGAACTTCCGAAATCAATTATTAGCACATTAAATCTACAAAAAGTGGAAGTCGGTATAGAAGGAAGAAACCTTTGGATAATACACTCTAATGTTCCACACATAGATCCTGAAGCCAATATGTTTGGTACTAATTCAGTAGCAGAAGGGATTGAATTTAACAGTATACCTTCTACTAAATCATTCGGATTCAATTTAAAATTAACATTCTAAAAAAAAAAAAATGAAGAAAATAGTATATATATTTATAGTTGCAATATTATTCAGTTCATGCGAAGATTGGCTAGATATAAATAAAGACCCCAATCGTGCAACAAAAGTAGATCCCAATGTTCTTTTTGGATATGCTACAATGTCTTGGTCAGCAAATAGAGTCGGAGGAGATCAATATATTCCTTTAATATTTGCTGCTCAAACAATGGCTACAGGAGGAAGTTTTGGTTGGGGAAATGATGATGTATATGATATATCACCTTATTCAACTGGAAACACTTGGAAAATGTATTATGCAACTTCTGGAACAAATATTGTCTCAGCTATTGAGTTAGCGGAGAATAGTAGCCCTAAACAACCTTGGATTATGGCACAAGGTAAAATCGTGTTAGCTATGTTGATGTACGAAGCAACAACACTTTATGGTGATATACCATTTAAAGAGTCTTGGAAGAAAAAAATAGATTATCCTAAATTTGACCCTCAAAAAGAAGTTTTTGATGGTATATTAGAATTGATTGACGAAGCTCTTAAATTGGCAAAAACTCCTAAATCAGATGGTTTAAAAGCTATTACAAGTGCTGATTTGTTTTATCAAGGTGATATGCAAAAATGGATTAAATTAGCTAATTCTTTGAAACTTAAGGTTGCTATGACTGCAGTAGATGCAGATCCTTCAAAATCTGCAATTATTAAAGAAGTAATTACGGAGAACAATATGATTTCATCACAAATTGAAGCTATGCTTTTCCCTTACTTTAATGAAGCTGGAAAAGAAAATCCAAAATATAAAGTATTTAAGACCTATGGTGGTGATAAGAATGATTGGTACTTCGCTAATGAGAATGTTGTCAAGATTCTTAAACCAACAAATGACCCACGTATTCCGATCTATTTTACAGCTGGGAAAAAAGCAGCTGCTGGAGAAATAATTGGAATAGCTACGAATGCTGAAGCAGATAGTACTATTGCAAAAATAAATTTTAATACGATACTTAAACCCGATGCACCAGATGTTATGTTGTCATATCAAGAAGTTTTATTTTTTCAATCTGAAGCTTATGCACGAGGTATAGGAGTAAGTAAAGATTTAGTTAAAGCAAATGAACTATTTAAATCTGCTGTAAAACAAGCTATGTTGTACTATGGAGTAGAAGAAGCTGTTGCACAGTCTTATGTTACGACAAAACTTCCAGATTTAACAACAGTTTCTAATCCTGTCAAAGAAATACATCTTCAACATTGGGTTGATTTAATGGATAGACCATTAGATGCCTTGACGCAATGGTGTCGTTCCGGAGTAGAAGGTGAAGAAGTACCTGCATTAACTTTGCCTGCTGGTGCTCCTGCTAATCCACTTTTTCGAAGGTATGAGTCGTCTCCGGAGGAATCTACAGCGAATCCAAATACTCCAAAAGATATTCATTACTACGATAAAATGTGGTTTGATAAATAATAAAAAATAATACGAACATTAAAAAATAAAAAAAAATGAAAAATAAATTTTTTTTAATAATAATATTATCAGCGATGAGTCTTTTTATAGGCTGTGAAACTTACTCAGGTGATAGTTATGATTTCTCCAACTCTAAGAATGGACAATATGTTGATTTTTTAACAAAACAAAGTGAGAAAATAAAAGTAGGTTTAGAAGTAAAGATACCTGTTGAAAAAAGAACTTCTAGTTCATCGTCAGATATTACAATTACGTTGAAACTAAAAGGTAAAAAGGTTGATACTACAATCATTGATACAATAAAGAGGTTGGAGAAAAAAGTTGTTTTTAACTATCTTGTTCCTATTGTAGCAGAGAATGATACAATCATAACAACTATAAATTCAGCAATAGCACAAGATGGTTCAGAAGTTTCTATTGGAAGAATAGAAGGTAAAATTCCAACATTTACTATTATATGTATAAAAAAATAATACCTTACTCTTAAATTATTACAAAAAACATAATCTTTTTTTGTAATAATAACATAAAATTAAACTTCTCAACAAACAGTTGTTTGTTGAGAAGTTTAATTTTATAAGTATTTCACGACTAAATTCATCTATCGTGTCAGCATAAACTTAAAACTCAATCCCATATTGGTAGAAGAGACTGGATAAGAAGTTGATACCAAAGGTGCTGTAGATTGGTGGTCGAAGAAGAGTTGCAAATTGATTTTACGACTAAACACATAATCAGCAGTAAAGCGTACAGAGACTATTTTATTTCCACTTGATGCTTGGGTGATATTCTCGTTAATTTTCCTTATTAATGATTTCATATCTTTGTAAGAGAAATCAAGGTTCAGTTTCAAATCATTTTTGATACTTTGACGTTTGCTTGATTTTAGTTTCAAAATCACATCAAAATCATTGATAACATACCCTACCCCAACTACAAACTCATCAGAAAGTGTCTCTATCAACTGAGTACTTGTCAAATTCAACGATAAATTCCTCTGTTTGCGATACTCTGTTTTGGCAGTCATACTATTTTTCATAGCCACATTTACTCCAATCAGTGGTCCAAAACTCTCATTCAACGAAACAGCCGAAATATCATAAGGCATAGAAGGAATAGGCAAATTATTCTGTACATCTCTAATATATCCCATAGCATCATTACCTTCCGTAGCCACCCAAGTTGAGAATGAAGTATAATTTCCAATCGAATATCGATTAGAATAAGCATGATTTAACGTAATAGACTTAAAACGTTTCTTTATCCACTCTATTTTAGAAAGTCCATTGTAATTAACCGACCAATTCGGTAGCATTTCAGTTAATGAGAGGAACGGATTGGTGCTAACTCGATTCACATCTCGTCCGGTATAAGCCGACAAAAATGCCGGAATAAGAACATCAGGAGAGTTCAAATCAAAAGTTCCGTTGTTGGCATCAAATTTTTGTCCTGCATATTGTGGTGTTTCGGTGAAAAAACCTACCGTTGGATAACGTGTTTCTTGATAACGTCCTTCAAGACGTGCAGCAATCACTTTTCTATTCTCAAGAAAACGATTAAATACATCTGACTGGTAATTATTATCTGCTGTTCCCAATTTATCGAACGCCGTACCAATGGCTATTTGTGTCATATTAAAATTACCGTTAAAAGTAGAAGGCATTCCGTCATACATAAATTGAATCACAGAATTGGACTGTATTTGTCGTTTAGCATTCAGTTCTATCTTAAATCCTGCTATTGGCTCAAGCGAAGCACGAATATTCAAGTCAGAAGTAAATGCTTTATTGGCAGGATTAATAATATCTTGTCCCATATACAACCAATTATTCTGTCTGGCTTGTTCCAAGAAATCATCATCGTGAAATCCAAACACATACTTCCAACCCGGTGCTTTTTTTCCATTTACCATACTCTGTCCCAAGAATCCGGGTTCAGGAGTAAATCCGGGAAGCGTCAAACTATTCGATTGATTATAGGAAACACTTATTCTCCTGATAGACATTGGTAAATGAATGGCAAAGTCAGCTATTTTTTGTGCTAAAGTTCTATCATTCGGGTCTTTAGTGGTTATATTAATAGATATTTTGCCCATATCCTTTTTAGGAATAATACGGACAGTTTTCTTATCTTTTATCTCATAATTTAACTTCACTTTCCTACCTTTTTTATCTTTTGCCGTAAAAATAATACTCTCTGTACCAAATGAATGATTTATATCTAATGTATCTCCGATTATAATATCATATGATTTTACAAAAGTTTTAGGCGAAAATGGTTTTCGTCTTGTATTTTTTCCCCTATTAATAACCTCTTTCAAATATTTTGATTTTTTGTACAATGTCTCCATATCTATTTCGACATTTCCTGTCCAACGTCCCATTGAAGAAGTTACATTTCCTATATTCACACCACCTTCCATTAAGTTGCTTTTGTTCCAACTATAAGTTGAATTATATTGAACAGTTGTTCTTTTTATCCAATCAAGATAAGGCAGTTTCTTAATCGGAATTTCCCAAGAAGCATTGAAAAGTTGCTGATAGGTATAAGGTGTACCTCGTCTTTTAATGCTACGCCACACCGTATCTCGCCAATTCTCATAGTAACTTTTTCCCAACTCAGGGGTATAATAGCCTTCGTCAATATTGGCATCCATCGCTGTTTGCAAACCAAATTTCAACGATTTGGTCAAACTGTATTGCAAGTCAAATTGTCGTTTCCAAAGAAAATCTTTACTGAAAGTAAGATTATCCAAGAATGAGTTATAATTACGCCCTGTAAGGTCTCTTAATTTGATATGAGAGTAATTCCGGCTCAAAGTAGAAGTATAACTAACAGAAGTTGGCAAATAATAAAGATTAAAATCTTTTATCAATTTAAACTCTTTTCTTTTCAATGCTTTGACATTCTTAAACGGTTCCCAAGGTTTTGAACGAGGATTATAATTATAGGCTACCGACGCTCGTTGTTGCTTATGCAAATTCTGCTGAATTTCAGGTGTATGCTCATCAGTTTGACTCACAGAGTAAGAGAACGATACGTTTGCAGGGTCATACGGCATTGGCCTTTTACTTTTTATATTGACTTTCGCATTGGTAATATTAAAACTTTGCGTAACAATGCTGTTTTGTGTTCTCTGTTTCAACGAATCTATCTTTCTTTCATCATTATTCAATGATTTTATCGCATCTTTCAAAAATATATCTTCATCTAAAGGATTGTATTTTGGCGAACGTTTTTCAGTAGAATAGGTATAATATGCCGGTATCTGTAATTTCGCTTTTTCGGGTAAGAAACGTCCCAAATCAAGTGCTGCCGACAAGTTCAATTGATACAAGTCTTCTTGTTTACGTGTTGAAATATTGCTCTCAATTCCTCCAAATCCGGCAGTTTCCATTCTTCCCGCCACATTTACCGAGCCAATATCGGATAAATTGATAGCTAAATTAGCCAATGTCGCAAATCCACCCTCTTCATCAAACTCCGACATCCTCATTTCATTGACCCATATCTCTCCCGATTTTAACGTATTGGTGTTATTACGAACTCCAATCATTATATTCTCGACATTTGCCAAACTCGGATTTCCTAAAATAGTAATCTTATTTTTAGGTTTATCTTTGTCATAAACAATATATGGTTTGAGGTTACTTACTCCTGCCGCCCCTGATTCACGTTGTTTATTTCTTTCCAATTTTGCTTTAGTAAGCGTAGAAAAAGGAAAATCAAACATATTTTCTTTTTTCCAAACAGCATTTCTATCCGATAGTTTTGCACTAGTATAAGTTCCTTCCGGTGTCAATTTCAACGGAATTTCATACTCATAATAGTTATTGACCATATCTGTACCAATACGAACAAAACAAGAGAGTTCATTATCTTGTAAATTTTGTGCTATAGCATTCGCTTCAAGCATTGCTTCAGCGTGTACAAACATTTGGAAGCGTTTGTATTGTCGCATATCGTAATTGGTATTTCGATATACCGCTAAGGCTTCATTGGCAGAGAGGTCACTTACTTTCATAACCAAAGCCTGTTCATTTTGTTGAATCAGTTGTGGCTGACTTGGGTCTGTTTCGCGTGTAATACCGGGTGGCAACACATAGTTAACAGGTTTTTTACGTCCGTTTTCTTCTATATTAACAGCCAAAAGGTCTAAACGAGCATTACTTGCAGTAGAAGTTTTGGATAATGATTTTGTATAGGGTTTCCACTCTCCACGCACAAGGTCAAGCGTAGCCAAGCGAAGATGTATCTCTTTTTCAAAATCGGTTAAGAACATTCTGATAAAGCGTATCGACTTAAAGTTACGAATACTTCCCACTTTTTTATCATATTTTCGTATTGGCACTTTAAATTGGTACCATTTCACCTTTTCTACTTTACCGTTTTTCAAGTAAACAGAGGCTTCTCGAACATCATTGATTCTGTTTTTCCCCACCACCATATCCTCTGGACGTAATGAGATATGATATTGGTAATATTTTTCATACTCATTCAACGTATTATCTCCATTAATATCTTCCACATCAGGACGCAAAGTAGCAGATTCACTATATTGAGAACCATTTTGTGAAGCATCAGGCGAGTTGCCTTCCGTATTATTATAATATTTATATCTCTCAAGAATAGACGCATTTCTATCATCATACTCTCTGTTCAAATAAAAACGGTAATTGTCTCCCGCAGGGTCATTCAATGGAGAATGAGGGTCATTTTGCATCTGAGCAATTGTATTACCGTCCAATTTTGTTCTTAATTTTTGAAGATATTCTTGATAAGCAGGGAAAAGTTGCTCATCTTCACTACTCAATCCATTTAACCCAACATCTTGTTTGGCTCTTGCTCCTTCTGTATTATCAAAAGCAGAAACTGTTGATTGTGTACGTGGTACGCGTCCCCAAGTTGTAGTTTCGATATTGTTGGTATTATTATCAATAGGTAAACCATTTTCAAATGATTTTTTACCATCTTTCAAAATATCTTCACTAATATCTCCAAGGTTAAAATAGAGGTCTCCACCTTGGTTCGTAGCATCTTCGTAAACAAATGGATCCATCAGCCAAAACTCAAAATATTCAATATTAGAAGTTTCAAAATCTGATGTCTCTACTCTTCTCATAATTCCTCCCCAACGCTTTTTCGGATTGGTTAGTGTTCCGTCACTATTGACACCTTCAGCATCAAGGTTATAAGGACCTCTTTCGGTAGGGTAATAAGATAAATTCATCAATGTAAGCAATGAAGAACGTGTTGGGTCAATGTCTCTATTAGGGAAAAGTTCCGTTTCTCTCACTTGACGAGTATAGTGATTGGATTGAGATTCTGTATTTCCTCGTAAATTAGCCGGTGTACGCCTACTCTCTCCATTTAGCACCGGGTCAACAGAATACCACGAAAGTAACGCTCTATTTTTTCCATACTCTACATTGTTACTTAATGCCGCTTCGGGAAAAAATCCTGACGGATTATACGGTGTACTTGCTAAATACCAGTTGTGTGGATAGTGAATATCAAGACTTGTTTGAGTAGATTCAAAATCATCAATATAGGCTAATCCGGAATTACTAATCACATCAGAGTGTCCCGGTATCAGTTGGGCATACTCTGCATTGAAAGAGATAGAAGAAGGTTGTGTAGCATTCACAAACGGAATTTTGTCTATTACATTGGTCAACCATTGAGATTGCGTTTTCCAAGCAGTATTAAACCCAAAAATCGTATTTTTTATAGGCTCACTTCCTGTGTTTACTTTTTTAGTCAAAGGCATTTCAGAAAGGTGCATTATGGTTCCACCAATACTAAAATCTTTACTGAATTGATACTCCAAATGCGTACCCAACAGCGATTTTCGTTGCATACTAAACATCGCTTGATTTTCCAATTTAACATCAATATTTGTATTGGAATCTATAATTGATTGATTAAGAATGGTTACCGTTCCCATCATATAATCAATAGTATAATCAACATTTTCCACTAAAGTGGCACCACCGGCAGTAACCACTACAGAACCACGGGGAATATTCATCGCATTCAAACGAATTTCCGAACCTCCTGCACTTCCTTTGTAACGACCTTTTATTAAAAACTTATTTTTCTCGCTATATTCCTGTGCTACTACAAGAGTGGAATCATACAATTCTTGGTAAACATATTTCTTAGCAATGACATCATTTCCTATTTTCTTTTTTAAATAAGACCCAAAAGGTTCTAATACCGGGAAAATAATTCTTCCCGAAGAAGACAAAGCCGTATAACCTTCGATGTAATCAAAACGACCATCAGGATTGGTGGCATTTTTAGTATCTAACCTATCCAAGTTCATCACGCGCAATAGCAACTCATTGGCTATTTTTCCTTCTGAAATATATTGCATTTCTGTTCCTATCGAATCATTCTGATACACAATATTCAATTCAAAATCTTGCGAACTCATCTGCATTGCACCAATGCTATAGATATTTTTCATCATCAAATCCCAAGTTCCAAGTTGTGGTGATTGTGATGTTCCTTTTAATAATTTGAGAATAAGAGCATCAGGTGCTTTCACATTATCGGTAGAAAATTCTCCCACTTGATAGACTTTTCCACCATAACTATATTCATAAGCCACAGCCAACACCTCATCGGGATTCAAAGCACTTCGTAAAGAAATAAATCCTAACGCTTGATTAACGGTATATTCCGATGGAGAAAGTCGTCTTGCACTCTCTATTTTTTCATAATCCTCTCCCCCGTTGATATTCAAAGCACCATATTTTTGAGATAAAATAGCATTGGTTTGTTGAACATCTCTCACATTGGGAATGGTAGTAACCTCATTGTAAAGAGAGTTCGCATTGTTGGAGGAAAGATTTCCACCTTGAGTAGTCCAATGGGGATTGTCTATTCTTTTAGGTTCTCCCAAATCCATAAAAGCAATAATGTTCCTTGCTTCATTAAAATTACCACGCTTATTGGTTACCCAAACTTCCACTCTATTGATAGTAATACCTGATGAAATAAAAGGTAAACTACTCATCGAACTTTCATAATCTTCTCTAAAAGAATGGCTTAAAAAGAAGTGTCTGTTATTGTCATAATCGTCTATTTTTACCTCAAAAGGATTGGTTTGAGCACCACCTTTGGTACTAACTGTTTTTGACTCCGATTCTTGTTGAGATACAACTGCCGAGACAGATAGTTTCCCAAATTTCAAATCCGCACGTATTCCCATAAGAGCGGTACTTCCTGAAATCAATGAACCTTGCAACGGCATACTTACGTTCCCTGCCTCCAAAAGTTGAATAATATCATCTTCTTTACCTTTGAAGGAGAGTTTTGCCAATTTTTTATCAAATTCAAATTGAGCATCGGTGTTGTAGTTCATATTGAAATTGATTTTATCTCCCACCGAACCAACAACATTCATCTGTATTTTTTGGTCAAAATTAGGAACATTTGAACGTCTTGCTCTTTCCGGTAAGGCAGGATTATTGATAAAATTACTTTTCAATCCAAAAATCAATTCTGCCGAACCTTGCGTTTGTAATCGTACTCCACCCGGTCCAAAGATTTTATCCGCAGGACCCAAACTAAACTTCATATCGGTTACAGAAAATTTGTTCTCATTATTATCAACACCTTTCAAGTTTCTTTCTATCCAATACTCCTGCATTCTTTTTTTCAAAGTATAATCGCCATACTCTTTTGGTGTTAACACCAAGGGTGGTTCAATTTCTGTATCGCCAACTTTTTTTCGGATAATATACTGCCCTGTTTTATTATTGTACTCAACCTCTGTTTTAATATTTTTAGGGTCTTTTAAGTCAAGTGGATATTTTTTCAGAAGCTGTTCATAATTAGATATTGAACTTCTCTTTATCGGAAAACGAGTAGTAGAATCTTTTTCGACATAGTTTTCTCCCTGCTGATTTACACCAACAGTGGATAAGATGCTTTTAGTAGAGCCAAAGCCTGTACCAACCGTAGCAAAAACAGTAAATAGGACTATTAAAAAGTTTCTCTTCATCTTTCCAATCATTGAATCACTTCACTAAAGCATTTTTAATGCTTGTTTTATAACCTCTTCTACCGTAAATTCGGGATTTGCTTTTAAAATTTTATCAATTGTTTTTTGAGATACCGATGCAGAATATCCCAACATAGTAAGTGCTCCTAAGGTTTCTTCTTTCACACTATTTGTCAAATTGTATTGAGAGCTTAATGCAAGGTTTTCAACCTCTTCTATTCCTATTTTCAAAATTTTATCCTTCAAATCCACAATAATACGCTGTGCTGTTTTCTTACCAATTCCTTTAATGGTATTCAACGCCTTATCATCTGCATTGGCAATAATCTGTTTTATCTCATTTGCCGAATAGGAAGACATAATGACACGAGCCGTATTCGCACCAATTCCTGAAACAGAAATCAACAATAAAAACAACTCCCTCTCTGTGGTATCCATAAATCCATATAATTGGTGTGTATCCTCACGAATTACTTCATAAATATAGAGTTTACCCTCTTTTTGATTATCCAAAGAAGTAAAAGTTGTTAATGCAATATTAATATAATACCCTATTCCACCATTGTCAAGAACAACATAAGTTGGTGTTAGGTCTGCTATTTTTCCCGATATATATTCAATCATATTTTTAGGCTTCAGAGTTATATTCTAAAAAATTACTAATGAATAACCTTTTAACGTGATTTTTATGAAAATAGTACAAAAAGAGTAGAAAGTTATGGAGTAAAAATTTGTAAAGTAGGAATTCTGAAGCTCTTTTATAAAAAATTGAATATTTCGAAGCAAATAATATATTTGAAATTTAATACGATTTATAAACAATATTCTTTTTATTAAATCGTTGTTTTTATAATCTATAAAATAACTTTTAATTAAAAACAATTCATTAAAACAACAGTCGGAACAAACCGAAAAAAGACTATAAACAGAAGTAGGAATCAAACATTTATTTAAACATTATGAGAAAAATTAAATTAGCCATTTATGCTGTAGCAATGATAGCCTTAGCATCTTGTAGTCAACAGCAATTACCCAACAACTTGTTGGACGACAACGCAGGTTATGAAAAACTAACCAATTACATTTATTCACATTATGAGAACCTTAAGACAGAAGGTATAGAGGTACTTGACATCTCATTTTATAGTTCTATACACCCTCAGAGAGATGAGATATCTAGTAGAATTTCAATGAATTTTATAAAAGGAAGTAATAAAGATAGAGTGGTAGAATATGACGTAAATAATGAAGGTCGGTTAACCAATAGAATTATTGATATAACTGTAGGTGAGGATATGCTTAATCAAAAATTGTCAAACAAATATGAAACCTACAAACCATTTTTATTTTCAGAAAAGTTAATAAACTTAGATGTTTTAAGAAAAATACGTGAACAAGCAATTGAAGACTTCAAAAAAGAAACCAATGTAGAAAAAGCCTATTGTCCTTCTATTACTATCTCAAAAGAAAATGGAGATGAGATTCTCATAAGTGTAAGAGTTGAACAACGTAAATTTTCTACGTCTATCAAAAGAGTCAGTACTTGGTCAATTGATGGAAAAAGAATCAAGTAAAAACTAAATTTTATAGATATAAAAAATCCTTAGAACTTGAGTTCTAAGGATTTTTTATGAACAGAAATTCTCTATGTTTATTTCTTAGATTGCTGCTTTTAACGCTTCAACCCAATTTTCAACTCTTTCTTCTGTTAAGTCTGATTCACCATCTTCGTTCAATGGTAACCCAACAAATTTATCATCACGTACTGCTGTTGATTCGTCAAAAGTATAACCGTCTGTGCTTACTGCACCTACCATTTTACATCCTTTGCCTTCAAAGAAGTCATACAATGTACCGATTGCATCACAGAAAGTATCAGGGTATGAATCAGAATCTCCTAAACCAAAGATAGCAACTGTTTTTCCTGATAAATCAGTATCTTCAAGCTCTGACAAGAAATCTTCCCAATCATCTTGTAAATCTCCCATTCCCCAAGTAGAAGAACCTAAAACCAATACATCTTGACTTGTAAAACTATCTTCACTTGCTTCAGAAACTTCAATCGTTTCTACTTCATAATCTGATAGTTTCTCTGCAATTGTTTCTGCTACGGAAGCAGTATTGCCTGTACTTGAACCGTAAATAATTCCTATTTTTTTCATTTTTTAGTAATTTAATTTGTTAATATCTTCGCAAAGATAAATTATAAAAACAAATAATGCAAATATTCTCCTATTGAGTTGATTCGCCACCATATTCAAAGCCCAATTCAGAGATTTCTTCTTCTATCTTTTTCAGGTCAATAGCCTCTCCCGCTATTATTGCTATCTTTTGTTGTAAATTGACCTCTACGGATTTTACCCCTTCAAGATTTCCAATGTTTTTCTCTACGCTATTTTTACAATGGTTGCAATTCATACCATTCACTATAATCGTTTTTGTATTCATACTATTTTCTTTCTCTGATTTTGTTTTATTTTTAATTTTCTGAATATAAGCATTGATAATAAGTAATGTAAGAATAATTGTACTTCCCCACTTTATCCAATTAGGAAGTGAGAAGTGATTGTGTATATGCACATTGTGTTGTAGATTAAACCACTCTCTTGGAGCAAAGATATTAATCAACAAACCAAATAAGACTGCTCCTACAATAATTGAGAATAAGTATTTCCACATAGTGCGTGTTCCCAATTTTTTTTTCAAAACAGTAATTGTGGCAATGTTGGTAGCAGGACCTGCCATCAAAAAGACCAATGCTGCACCAGGAGATAATCCTTTAAGCATTAAAACAGCCGCAATCGGTATAGAACCAGTAGCACACACATAAAGAGGAGTGGCAACCAACAGAATAATCAACATTTCTAAAAGCTGATTACCAATAAGTTGTTCGAAGAAATGATTGGGTACAAGCACCGAAATAGTAGCAGCAAGTAATAGTCCTATCAATAACCACTTGTAAATATCTTGCAAAAAATCAACAAAGGCATACTTGAACATTGTGTAAATCTTGGAATGATGTGGTTGTTCCGTTTCACAATTACCGTCACTACAACAAGTATCTGAACTACACGTCTCATCAATCGTTTTTGCTTTTACTAACTTCTGTTGGCTATTCTTCTCTTTTTGATTGGTAAATAATCCTCCAAAGACTCCTGTAGATAGTGCCACAATAGGTCGGATAATGGCAAAGGGCAGTCCGAGTAATGAATAAGTCGCTAATATAGAATCAACGCCCGTTTGTGGAGTGGAAATAAGAAAAGAGACTGTTGAGCCTTTACTCGCTCCATTTTTATAAATAGAAACTCCGGTAGGAATAACTCCACACGAACACAACGGCATCGGTATGCCAAGCAACGAGGCGTAAAATACCGATTGAAAGTTGGATTGAGCCAAATGTTTATCAATAAAACTTTGAGGTAAAAAGACTTTTAACATACCTGCAAAGAGAAACCCTAAAAGCAGATAAGGCGACATTTCATTCAAAATATCAATAAAGTCAATTATAAATTGGGATAAAAAATCCATTCTATTGTAATTATTTATATAGGCTAAAATAAGAAACAGTTTTGTCGTTCAATTTGTTTCAGAAATAGAAATAAAAAAATCCACGCTTATGCTATTAATCATAAACGTGGATTAAAAACTATTTTTCTATTTATTTTTTACAAAGACTTAATTTTTATACCAATATAGAAAGTTCTTGGTTGTGCAGGACCGTAAGTAAAGTTACTATCTCTGTTTTTTCCTATATCAAATGCTTGTTGATAGTCGTTAAATATATTTTTAACACCACCGTAAAGTTCTATTCCACTATCTATTTTATCTATTTCAAAAGTATAGCCCAATTTAGTACTAAACTCTGAGAATGGAGTGGAAGTAAAGAATGTTGTTTTAGGATGTCCTGTACCTTCTCCACCAATGTGTGGCATTTTCATTGAGCCAGTGTAAACATAGTTCAATGTAGCATTGAATTTCTTGTTAGGATTCAGTGTTAAAACAGCAAATCCGTAATGGTTAGGAGCCCTCATAAACTCACGTGTTTCTACTGTTAGGTCATCATCTATTTTAACAGGGTGATTATATTTGCTTGATTGCAACGTTAAACCACATTCCAATTGTACGATACGGTCATAGTTGGCTCTTAATTCTAATGTTGTTCCTAAGATTTTTGCACCATCTCCATTTCTTTTTTCAAATAAATCGCCGTGTTTATCTGAACCGTTAGGAGCTTGATAGAATACATCTGTAAGTTCGTTGTAAAAACCTTCAACTGTAAAACCACCAATAAAGTGTTCCATTGGCTTATCATAGTTAATAGAAGCACTCCAACTTTGTGATTTCTCCGGTTTCAAATCAGGTGACAAAGTAATTCTCGAAACACCTCCTCCAGCAAAAGCAATGTGCAAGTCAGTATCAAATGCTTGTGGTGCTCTAAATCCGGTACCATAACTTAAACGGAATTGTGTATTTCCTTTATATTTGTACATCAATGATGCACGAGGACTAATCATTATCTTGTTTTTGATTAAGTTATGTTTGTCAAATCTTACGCCTGAAAGAAGTGTTAAATTAGGGATAATTTCCCAATCACTTTGTACAAAAGCACCTAAATCTGTTGTCACTTGGTCAGTAATATAGTTGTAAGTTGGTATTGTATCCAACACATCATCATAAACATACTCAGCACCTAATGTAAATATATTTTTACCATTTAAGAAATTAGTCACTTTATGGTTCAACTGTGTTCCAATGTTATAAGTAGAAACTTTTGATATTCCATAAGGTGGATTTGCCACAAACTCAGCATACTCTACACTATCTGTTTTGTCCGGTTGAGTTCCTGTATAGTGCTTACGATAAGTATTTTGCCAAGCCAAATAGCTAATAAAAGAACTGTTACCATCGTTAAAATTGATTTGATAATCGGCACTTGCCATCCATACGTCGTGTGTTCTTTCTTCTGACTGTTGTGTTAGGTAAGCAGGTTTTTCGGGAAGCATCTCTCCACCAAATCTGTATTCGTGAATATTGCTAATATTTACTTCTAACTTCTGATTTTCTGTTGGAATGAAAAATAGACTTGCTCCTATCGAAGTATTTTTAATCATAGGAATTTCAGAGAAGTTGTCATTGTTTGCATCATAAAATCCACGTTCTCTATGGTTCATAAAGAAAGATACACCAGAATTTCTATCTTCGGAAATTAATGTTGAATTAGCACTAATAGTGTGGTCGTTGGTCATTCCATCAATGTTTTGATAATTATAATCCAAATTATAACTATTCTTTTTAGGAACTTTTGTTATCACATTGACTGTTCCTCCAATAGCACTTGAACCATAAAGTGATGAGCCACCACCACGTACTACCTCAATTCTATCAATCATATTGGCAGGTATCTGTTCCATTCCGTACAATCCTGTTAGTGGGCTAAAAATAGGACGACCATTAATTAATATCTGAGAATACCCACCTTGTAAACCATTCATTCTTAACTGTGTATAGTTACAAGTTTGACAGTCAGTTTCCACTCTTAACCCTGGTTGGAACTTTAATCCTTCAGATAAATTACACGCTTGTACGTTTTTAAGCATTTTACTATTAACAACGTTTACGATTACCGGAGAATCTGTTTGACGTTTTACTGTTTTAGTTCCTGTTACTACTACTTCATAAAGTTCGGTAGATTTTTCGGAAAGATGAAAATTCACTTTGATCTTTTTCCCTTTTCTTATAGTGACTTTTTTACTTTCTAATTCATAACCAATGTATTCAGCCATAATTATAACTTTTCCAAGAGGCACATTTTTTAATGTATATTTTCCCTTATCATCAGTCATAGTTCCTGTTGTTGTTCCCTTCAAAGTAACCTTAACATATGGTAATCCCTCTCCTGTTACTCTATCCACAACTTTGCCATACACACTTGCATTTGTTGGTTTGGCAGAAAGTGTATTTGTAAAACCCAATAAGATAGTCATCGTTGCAAAAAGCAATAATGCTTTGCTACTTAACTCCACACAAGCCATTGCTGATGTGATTTTTTCTTTAATAGTAATTTTTGTATTCATATTTTATTGTTTAATTATTTTTTTGCAAAAGTATAATAAGTACAATATTTGTACAATAGCTATTTAAAGTGATTTTTATATTGCTATATCATAATATTTAGTTACACAAACTAAAAGTTTAAGCAAACTTAAATATTGTGATTATATTAACAACTATTTTGCTCTCTTTTTGTTTATGGAAAAGCAAATATTAACTATTTTTAACATCAAAATCATTCCAATAAAATAGGCGAACTTTAAGTCCGCCTTCATAAATCAATCACAATATATTTACCTTCTCTTATTTCTGGTGGATAAGAAAATCATCTCCTTGACAACACTCATACCCAAATTGCAAAGTGATATGTCCAATACCAAATTGCTCTTTGAGCAATTCCTCCACTTGACTTCTGATTTGCATTACTTGTAGCATATCAACATTCTCTTTGAGATTCACGTGCGATTCAAAATGTATCTGTGTATCATCTAATTTCCAGACGTGTAAATGATGGATATTATCAATATTGGGTAATGCTTCCACAGACTCTTTTATCTTATTCAAGTCTATATCCGCAGGTGTTGCCTGCATAAGAATATCTACTGTCTGACGCACTACCGACCAGGTATGATAGATAATGTAAATACCCACCAAAACGGTAATAAAAGGGTCTAACCAATATATCTTCCAAAGCCAAATTGCAATTCCACCCAAAATAACAGCCACCGAAGATAAAGTATCTCCCATTAGATGCAAATAAGCCGCTTTTACATTCAGATTTTCTTCTTTGTCCTTGTTCAATACTACAACAGAAATCAGATTTGCCAATAATCCAAACGAAGCAACAATCAGCATAATAAGCCCTTTGATAGGTTGAGGGTCTATCCAGCGTTCGTAAGCCTCAAAAAAGAGATAGATACAGATAGCAATCAACACAACCGAATTAAAGAGTGCTGCCAAAATTTCTATCCTTTTATAACCGAATGTATGTGCCGTATCAGGACGTTTTTGACTTCTTTTACCTGCTAAAAAAGCAATAAATATAGCCGAAGAATCGCCTAAATTATGTACAGCGTCCGAAAGCAGAGCCAAACTATTAGAAATTATTCCACCAATAATCTGAACCAATGTTATTGATAAGTTTAACACAGTAACCCACAACAACTTCGTACTACTCATCTTTTTTGTGTCGTGATGATGATGGTGATGTTCGTGATGTTCGTGATGATGATGTCCCATTTTTATCTGTTTTTTATTTTACTTCTTTTTTATTTTAATCTAATAATCCTTTAACTGATAAATATCGTTCGCCCGTATCATAATTAATTAATAACACTGTGGAGTTTTTAGGAATACTTTTTTCTACTTTGGATAGAGCAGATAGTGTAGCTCCGGTAGAAATCCCTGCTAAAATTCCCTCTTCCTTTACCAATCTCCGTACAAATTCAAATGCCTTTTCTTCATCAACTTGAATGATATTATCAACCACACTATTATTATACACTTTAGGAATAAAACCTGCTCCAATCCCTTGAATTAAGTGTTTGCCTTTCTCTTTTCCACTTAATACAGCAGATTTAGTGGGCTCTACTGCATAAGTTGTCAAATTGCCGTAATGTTTTTTCAGTACTTCTGAAATACCCGATATATGTCCGCCTGTTCCCACTGATGCTATCAAAAAATCAAGACCGTCAGGAAATGATTGGATAATCTCTTGTGCAGTTGTTTTTTTGTGTATTTCAGGATTAGAGAGATTTTGAAACTGTTGAGGTATCCAAGAGTTTTTAATCTCTTTGTTTATCTGAATTGACTTATTAATGGCTCCTTCCATTCCTAACTCTTTGGGAGTTAAGACAAGTTCAACTCCATAGGCTTTCATCAGTTTTCTTCTCTCCTCACTCATCGACTCGGGCATTACCAATTTTAACCGATAACCTTTCACTGCACAAACCATTGCCAACCCAATGCCTGTATTCCCTGAAGTGGGTTCTATAATCAAAGTCTCTTTGTTAATTAAATTTTTCTTTTCAGCATCTTCAATCATAGCCAAAGCCACTCTGTCCTTGATACTTCCTCCAGGATTCATTTTTTCAAGTTTCAAGTAAACCTTTAAATCTTCTCGAAACAAATGGTTTATTCTCACTTCGGGCGTACTACCAATGGTTTCCAATATATTATTTACTCTCATCTTTTTATCTCTGACTTGAAGTTTTTATTTCTTTTATTAAAAATTTTAGAATCAGCATCAATACTTTCAGTCAACCATACATTTCCACCGATAATACTATTCTCTCCAATCACTGTTTCTCCTCCCAAAATGGTAGCACCTGAATAAATAATAACGTTGTCCTTAATTGTGGGGTGTCTTTTAATATTTCTTTTATCTCCAAAAACAGACAAAGCCCCCAAAGTTACTCCTTGAAATACTCTGACATTATTCCCTATTTCTGTAGTCTCTCCTATTACAATTCCTGTTCCGTGGTCAATCATAAAAGGAGTTCCAATCGTAGCTCCTGGGTGAATATCTATGCCTGTTTTGCTGTGTGCATATTCAGAAAATATTCTTGGTAACATAGGAATACTTTGCCTGTAAAAAATCGTTGCAAATCGATAAATTACAATGGCAAAAAATCCAGGATAAGCAATTTTCACTTCTTCTATACTTACTGATGCGGGGTCGTTCTCTTTGATAAATGCGGCATCTTGCAACAACAAATTATAGGTGAACGGTATTTCAGCAAAGAATATGTTTATGAAATTATTTATTTGTTCCCCATTATCAACAACACTGCATAGAATCGTCTCTAATTTCGTTTTCAAAAGATGAAGTTTATCATTCAGCATCTCTTTTGTTGTGATTTTGTGATTTTCAGTTCCAAACAGTAAGTCGTACAAATTCTGAATAAAAAGCTCCGCCTCTTTTTTAGAAACAATACATTTGTTTTTTGTTATTAAAGAATAAAAATTATTATCTACCATCTATTTGCCCTATTTTCTTATAGTTTGTGTTGAATTATAAATTAATTTTCATTTTTTTAATTCTTTCCAACGACAAAAGTAACTTTATTTTCATTTATAAAATGTAAAAAATAGATTTTTTCTAATGGTTTTAACTTTTTTAAAAACTATATTTTGCTTTAATCCACACTTCCGAATTATCCTTAAACATTCCAAACATTCCTTTATCTCCTTGAAAATGGTCGTATCCTGCCAATAAATGAATTTGGTCGGTTAGTGAATAATCGGCTGAAAAACGATTAAAAAAACCACCCGTATTCAAATCGGTATAAATGAAATCGGATAATTTTAAGGTTGTGTTTAACAACGTTTTTGAAACACTAAAAGTCAAAAGAGTTGCGTTTTTTTCTGCCACTAACTCTGAATTATAACCCATTATCATCTCGTTAGCAACCTGCATACTCAACATCCACTCATTCGGTGCGTACCAATCCACACCCACAAGAGCATTCCAACTGTTGTGTTTTTCTAAATCAAGTTTAGTTTCCAGCATTTTATTAAAATTAAACGCCGTTTCTCCTCTTACCACAAATTCGCTCAAAGGTTTTGAAAAATCGCCACCAACAAAAGTCATTCTGTGGTATTCCGGTTGTAAATTTATGACAGGAAGTTGAATGTTTTTTGAGAAAACAGGCATTTTGTTAAACGTATGCAATCCAGCCAACGAAAAATCAATTCCTGAAAGATTAAACGTTAAACGCCCACCAAACTCACTATTTTTTAGGTTCATTTTCGGCTTGTTATCAGCCAAAACATTCACTTGCATTCCTTGTGGAATAGGCATTGACATCGCCCAAGGATTTTTAGGGTTCATCGGCAAAATAAAACTTTTGAAAACAGGAACAAACACCAATTCCAACTTCATCTCATCTTTGAAATATTGGAATTTCAACGCCTCCACAGGCATACGAATATCGTCGTAATCACGTGCCAAAAATTCGGTTAAATCCATTGGCGAAACCAAATCGGTAATTCTCATTCCGTCAGCAGAACCCCAAATAACCAACTGACGACCCGCTCGTAAACTCCAACTATCAGCCGAATAATCAAAATACGCCTCTCTCAACTCAAAATTGTTCTGTTCTTCGAGAATACTATTTTGGTTGATATTGAACGAGACAAACATTGAGGACTTCCCAAACGCTTTTTGCAGTTCACCTCTAAACCGTGTACGTGAACTCATAAAATCGTTGGGTGATTTTGTTCGTACTGCGTGATAAGTATCTATAAATCCGTTAATTTGTAATTTGTTTTCTTCCTCTTGCGAAAATGCCATTATTGGCAGTAATAAAGCGATAATTATTGTTCTTAGTTTCATTTTTTTGTTTTTTTAGCTATTGGCTATTTCATTTTACAACTTTTAATTTTCAAGTTACTTTTCAAATTTAAGATGCACAATTTTCATTGATTTTCTGAAAAATGGTAGTAAACGATACATCATACTCATAAAAAATGGCATTTTATCCAAATGACGATTATAAAAATACTCATTAATAAATTTTGCTCCAATGTTCCAATTCGTTATTTCTTTGCCACTTTTAATGCCCCACTTAAAAACTGCATTGTATTTTTTGATGTCAGCGTGTTTATTAGAATTTTTAACCACAAATGGCGACATTGCTTCAAAGATAATCTCAGAATTAGGAAAATTATCTGACATATTTTTTAAGATAGATTTTACTTCATCTTCGGTAAAATACATCAATAAACCTTCGGCGATAAATAAAATGGGCTTATCTTTTGGAATTAATTCATTCCACGAAAAATCTAAAACAGATTTACTTATAAAATGAAAATTTTCAGACTCTTGAAAAAAGTTTTTTCGTAAATCAATAGCTTCGGAAACATCCAAATCAAACCATTGTATTCTTTGATTATTTAACCGATGATAACGAGTATCTAACCCACAGCCTAAATTTACAACAACACCATTAGGATGCTTTTGCAAAAAAGCGATTGTCAGCTCATCTAAAATTTCAGTACGTACAGCAACTCCTTTTTGAGACATTATAGAAACCTCGCCTTTTTCTGACAAGTTCGACTCGATTTTATCAATAATTTCGGTCGATTTTGGGTCACAGATGATACCATTCTGTAATTTTGTTTCGTTGCTTCTTGCCCTTAACGGTATTAGCATCGTTTCAGGAACGTTAGAAAGATTGGTTTTTATTTTATTTTCCATTGTTATATTGCTTCTCACTATTTTTTCTTCTAAAAATTATTTTTTTACAGCTTTTCCGAATACCGCTTTTGATTTACCTCCAATTATTTTTGAGAATTTCACTTTAAAACCGACGTTTTCAAACATTGATTTTAGTTTCTTATCATCAATATTTTGACCACCTTTGGGTGGTTTGCCATAGAATTTCATAAATAGATAAAACATACGTATT
>PDWI01001801.1_pt1 | contig 33352 bp, 29 predicted proteins | sample 1430891 | NCBI WGS metagenome assembly PDWI01 (sample SAMN01162508, study PRJNA174530) | Oral metagenome, whole genome shotgun sequencing project. | biome: Marine environment; feature: Marine mammal; material: Swab sample of the gingival sulcus; isolation source: swab sample of gingival sulcus... | reverse complement strand
TGCCGTCAAAATGTATAAAAAACTGGGTTATAAAGTATTAAAAGAAAACGATAATGATCTAATAATGGTATATACATTTTAATGCATGCGCCCTTTTTATTTTTAATGTCGAACCGCAGTCATTTAATTCAATGTTTGATGCCATATACTGGGCAACAGTTTCGCTTACAACAGTTGGTTATGGTGACATTTATCCAGTTACGGCACCCGGCAAAATCGTTACGATGATATCGACTTTTATGGGCATTGCCATTGTAGCACTACCTGCCGGCATTATAACAGCTGGCTATATGGAAGAAATTCAAAATAACAAGAATATAAAAAAGCGTTAGATATCACGCGCTACAATTGATAAATAAAGTGTTTTAATTATAATAGCTATGTGATACAATCTAACCGCTAGGGGTGCTTTTTGCTGAGATTATACCCTCAGAACCTGATGCGGTTAATGCCGCCGCAGGGAAGCAGTAACCCCCCTTGCAGCGGGTTATTTTTTTGTTGAAAAGGGAGGAAGACATGTTTAGTAACTTTTTAGAGAAAATTTCTGAAATTCCGGCGGGAATAAGTGAAGCGATTGCTGGCTTAATGGCCAGCCCAGTTAGTATTGCATTATTGGTATTATTGATACTGGCGGGGATTTTGTTTGCGCGACTTTCTAAAATAACATTTACACCTAAAGTGATGACGCATGTTGGGGTTGCAGTTACCATGGCAATCGTTTTAGATATGTTTGTGTTGTTTAAAATGCCGCAAGGTGGCAGTGTTACGTTAGCTTCAATGGCACCACTGTTCTTTATTGCATTTATCTATGGCCCTAATATTGGCGTTCTGGCTGGCTTGATTTTTGGTGTACTCAATCTGTTGTTGGGCGGCTTCATTATGCACCCAATTCAAGTATTAATGGACTACCCGATACCATTTATGTTACTTGGCATCGCCGGATATTTTCCCAAGCATATGAACATTGGTATGCTGGTAGCTGCGTTATTGAGATTTACGTCGCACGTCATCAGCGGCTATGTATTCTTTGGGCAGTACGCCCCAGAGGGCATGAACCCACTTGTCTATTCAATTATATACAATGGTTCGTTTTTAGCAGTTGACTTAATTATTGCCATGGTTGTTGTGAACCTATTGCCAGTTAATAAATTGGGCAGTCGCATAATGGACAGAGAATTGAAATTAAAGTACTGGTAATTAAATCAGCAATCAATACAGTATTTTTAAAGTGCTATTTGAGGTTTTGAAGTAGCACTTTTTATGTTGTCTTAATGTGTAAAACTAATTTATGACTGAGTTAAAGAAAATTGTGCTTTTTACTTGTCAGCGCTTTAAATATATGGCATAATAATCTAGATGCAAATCATTTGCATGTGAAGGAGAGAAAGACGTGAAGAAATTATTTTTGTTCTTTTTAGTTGGCTTACTTATTTTAGCAACAGTCGGTTGTGCCTCGCCAAAATCGACAGATAATCAGGCAGATTTAGGCAATACTACGGTAAACGAACAGTCTGACAAGCCAGTTGTCTATGCGACAATTTATCCAGTTTACGCACTGACTGACGCAGTTGGTGGCGATTTAATCAACTTAAATTCAGCTATTCCCTTTGGTGTTGACCCGCATGACTTTGAGCCGTCTGCCAAATTAATTGCCAATTTAGAAAAGGCTGATATTATTTTTTACAATGGTTTGGCAATGGAACCTTGGCTTGAAAAAATGAAGCTACAACTTGAAGAAAGGGGTGTCAAATTAGTTAATTTATCAGAAGTGGTTGAACCGATTGCCTATAATCATGATGCTTACAATCACGACGGCCATGATAAAGAAGTGGGTCATGACGACCATGAAGAACATGATGAAAAAAGTGATCATGATTCGCGGGGGCATCAGCATGGCGACTACGACCCACATATTTGGCTTGACCCTGTCAATGCCACCGCGATGGTTCAGTACATTTATGAGACACTGCGCGAGCAGCTGCAAGAAGAGGGCGAGGGACCATTATTTGATAATTACAATGCAGTAAACAAAGAATTATACGTTTTAGATGATAACTATCATGCGGTTTTAAAAAGAGCAGAACGGCGTGAACTGGTTGTTGGTCATGCGGCATTTGGCTATTTATGTCATCGCTATAAGCTTGAACAAATTGCCATCGCGGGGCTTTCGACACATGACGAACCAAGTGCGGCGCTGCTCGCTGAAATTAGCGATTTAGCAAAAGAACACGATGTTAAGGTTATTTTTTATGATACGACAGGTAGTGATAAATTGGCGAAGGTAATTGCTGAAGAAATCGGTGTAGAACTAAAGCCACTTAACCCACTGGGGACGTTGACAAATGAACAGTATGCGGCAGGTGAAGACTATTTTTCATTGATGCGCCAAAATTTATCAGCACTGATAGCGGCTTTATTAGAATAAGAGAATGGAACAAAGATGAACAAATCACTGATAACAGTTGAAAACGCAGTTTTCGCCTATGAACGGCAGCCCGTTATAAACGGTGCCAATTTAACAATTGAAGCGGGTGACTACATGGGCTTAATTGGCCCGAATGGTGCCTCTAAAAGCACGCTTTTAAAGCTCATTCTTGGCGTGCTAAAACTTCAGAGTGGCAGTATTAAACTATTTGGCCAACCGGTTGCGCAGTTTAACAATTGGGGTAAAATTGGCTATGTTGCGCAAAATGCCAATCAGGTCAACAGTGCCTTTCCAGCAACGGTTGAAGAAATTGTCCGCATTGGCTTATACCCAAAGCTCAATTGGTCAAAAAGGCTTAGCAAACAAGACCGCCAAAGAGTTAGTCAAGTGCTCGACATTGTCGAGATGGGGCACTTAAAAAAGCGTCTGATTGGCAATTTGTCGGGCGGACAACGCCAAAAGGTGTTTATTGCCAGAGCCCTAGTCAGTGAACCGTCAATTATGTTTTTAGATGAACCAACCGTCGGCATTGACGCTGCGTCACAGGTTAAATTTTACGACTTACTCGATAGGTTGAATAAAGAGATGAATGTCACTATTGTTTTGGTGTCGCACGATGTCGGCTTAATCAGCGAAAAGGTCAATAAAATTGCCTGCATGGAAGACGGTAAAGTGTTTGTACACAGTGGTTGCTGTGCTGTATCGCGCGCGGCGTTTATCGACCAATTATACGGCGACAAAATGCACTTGATGCAACATCATCATCACGTAGAAAAGGGGCAATCATGCTAGAAATGTTTTCATATGGATTTATGCAACGGGCACTTTTGGCAGGTGCTATTATTGGCATTATTTGCCCGTCAATTGGCATTTACTTAGTGCTTAGACGCATGTCGATGATTGGCGACAGCTTGTCACACGTCGCACTTTCTGGCGTGGCTTTCGGCATGCTGACTGGGTTTTCGCCAGTTGGCATGGCGCTTGTCTTTACAATTGGTGGTGCACTTTTGGTCGACGTATTGCGGCAGCGCTTTCGTGCCTATCAAGAACTGGCAATCGCGATTATTCTGTCGACCGGCATTGCTTTGGCAGTCGTCATTATTAGTATTGCACGCTCGTTTAATAATCAACTGTACAGTTTTTTATTTGGCAGCATCACCACGGTCATGCAGCAAGATTTAATGATTATCATTGCGCTCAGCGTCGTCGTTTTATTTGCAATTAGCTATTATTTTAAAGACTTATTTTATATAACACTTGATGAAACCAGTGCTAAACTGGCTGGCGTACCAGTGAAATGGGTCAATTTGGTCTTTATTATTTTGGTATCATCGACCATCACGTTGTCAATGCGCATTGTTGGTATTTTACTTGTGTCGTCCTTAATTGTACTGCCCGTTGCAACCAGCTTACAGTTGGCGCGCAGTTTTAAACATGCCTTTTTACTGGCAATTGTCTTTGCTGAAACAGCCGTTTTCATCGGTATGTTCGTCGCTTATCAATTTGAACTCGCTTCAGGCGGCACCATCGTCTTATTTGCAGTTATCCAATTACTTATCGTATTATTATATAAATATCTATCACAGCGCGTTATGAGGACAAGACCATGAATAAACAAGTTGTCTACAATAAACTAAAGAAAAGTGCATTAAAAATGACCAGTCAACGCGAGGCGATCATCGACGTGCTATTAGCAGAACAGACGCGTCTACTGTCGGTTGAAGAGATACATCAAAAATTGTTCGATCAAGGCGAAAAAATGAATATTACAACGGTCTATCGCAATTTAGAAACCCTTAAAAGTGTAGGGCTATTGCACTGTACAGTATTAGAAGACAATGTGATGTATTACAAGTTAAGCTGTGATCATGGCCATCATCATCATTTAATTTGCCGAAACTGTGGTAAAATTGAAATCATCGATTATTGTCCATTAAAAGAAATATACCCATTAACTCGTCAAAAGAGCTTTTTTATAGAAAGTCATAAGCTAGAAGTTTACGGACTTTGTAAAAATTGTCTTGCCCAAAAAATTTAATTTCCCGCCATTTAGAGCATTGCCTTAAGCCAGTTATCAGTTAATTCTTGCTATTAATAATAGTAAAATATGGTATAATAAAGCCAATAAATTATTATGATGGGAAAGTGGCATGAATACATATCGTCATATCAGCGATTTGCTAAAAAAGAATAGAGTTAAATATGTTGTCGGTATTTTGCTGCTGGTGCTAATTGCTGTATTGCGCTTAGTTACACCTTGGTTGATTGGTGTTTTGGTCGACTTGATTGTTGCAAAAACACTAACTTTAACGATAACAATAAAATTTGCGGCTTTAATTTTGGGTGTCGAAGCGATCATTTTTGGCTGTCGTTTTTTATGGCGCAAACTCATTTCGGGTAGTGCGCGGCATATTGAGGCCGCGTTGCGCGAAAAATTGTTTATTCAGTTTGAAAAACTAGACGCCAATTATTATATTAATCACAAGACGGGCGATTTGATGGCGCGTGCAACCAATGATTTAAATGCGATTAGGCGTGCGCTTGGCATGGGTGTCGTTATGATCACCGACGCGGTCGTGATTACATTGGCGACGATTGGGGTAATGGCGTTTGTAATTAGTCCAAAATTAACGTTATACGCATTGATTCCACTGCCGATTATGGCAGCCATTATTACGTTGGTAGGGCCGATTGTACAGCGCCGCTTTAAGCACGTCAATGAAGCCTTTTCTAGTTTAAGTGAACGGGCGCGCGAATCATTTAGTGGCATTCGCATCGTTAAGACATTTGTCAGAGAAGAAGCTTTTGTTGGCCAATTTAATATTGACAATCAAAATATGCTTGACCGAAATTTACAATTGGTCAGAGTGTTTGGATTATTTTTTCCACTGATTCAATTTGTCGCTTCAACAACTCTGGCGATTGCCGTATTTTTTGGTGGTAACAGCGTATTGGCAGAACAGATTTCACTGGGTGAATTTGTTAGTTTTATCACTTATCTAAGCTTACTTATTTGGCCATTTATGGCGATTGGTTGGGTTATAAATTTACTACAGCATGGTTTAGCTTCACTAAAGCGCATTAATCAAGTACTTGATGCCAAACCAGCGGTTAGCGACAGTGCTGCCAATCAAGCTATTAAACGTATACATGGCGATATTGAATTTAGGAATTTAAGTTTTAGCTATCCGTCACAGGTTGTGCCAACGTTAAAACATCTAAATTTCTCAGTTAAACGCGGCCAAAAATTGGCAATAATAGGACCAACTGGATCGGGTAAAACAACACTTGCCAACTTGCTATTGCGTCTTTATAATCCGCCACAGGGAACGATTTTTATCGATGGCCAAGATATTCGCCAGATACCGCTGAGTACACTGCGTAAAAATATTGGTTATGTACCACAAAACAACTTTTTATTCAGCCAGACAATTCGCCAAAATATCGCTATAACCGACGATTCGACTAAAGATAAAAAAGTTTCGCGCTATGCGAAAATTGCGTCGATCGGCAACGAAATAGATAATATGCCTTTGGGTTATGATACAATGCTGGGCGAGCGCGGCGTTAACTTATCGGGGGGTCAAAAACAGCGTGTATCAATTGCGCGTGCACTGATCAAAAATCCGGAACTGGTGATATTAGACGATGCGCTATCAGCAGTCGATACCAAAACAGAAGAAAGTATTCTGTTGCATTTAGAGGAAGAGCTAAAAGATAAAACGTCAATTATTATTACGCATCGTGTATCAGCGGTTAGCGATGCCGATGTTATTGTCGTATTAAAAGAGGGATATGTCGTGCAAATAGGTGATCATCAGCATTTAATGGCTGAACCGGGCTATTATCGAGAATTGTTTTTAAAACAGCAACTTGAAACGCGCATTGCTCATTATGGCGACGAGGCATAATATGGAAGACAAACAATACGCTGAACAACAGATTGAAAAGTCGTTTGATTGGAAACTAATGACTTATTTATTGCGCTATGCAAAGCCATATGCGTGGGTTTTTGTATTGTGTTTTTTGCTGCTAGTTGTGGTTACAGTTGCCGAAATAAGTGGACCATTTTTGGTTAAAGTGGCAATTGATGATGTCATCAATGTCGAAGAAAAAGTTTACGGCGTGTATGAAAAATACAGTGATTCAACTGGTTTTACAATTGAGCAAAGGTTTTATTCGACGGTAGCGCGCCATTATCGAACAGCTGATCAGTTGATTAGAATTGTTAAGTACAATGATGCTTACTATCAATTGCCGATGTCGATTGATATCAGTGGCCGCTATCAAATAACACTGTCAGAAGGACAATACTATATCAAAACGGCAACGCATTTTCAGCCAGTTGTTCGGCTCGATAATGCTTTTGCTGAGGCAATTGAGACACAAAATCATATTAATCTCAATCAATTAATTATGCTTTTTGCCATTGTATTAGTGGTTGGATTTTCTTTTAATTATGCGCAAATACTATTACTGAATTTGACATCGCAAAAAGTGATATATCGCATGCGTGAAGAATTGTTTAAGCATATTAGTTTTCTCGATTTAAAATACTTCGATGCTAATCCAGTAGGGCGTTTAGTGACACGTGTTACTAATGATCTCAGTAATATCAATGAAATGTTTACTAGTGTATTATTGACTGTCGTAAAAGATAGCTTACTACTTGCTGGGATACTGATCATTATGTTGCGCATTGATGCTCATTTAACATTAATCTGTCTATCGACGTTTCCGCTAGTTGTATTGGCAACTTATATTTTTAGACGTAATATTAGGCCGATTCAGCGCAACATCAAGGTGCGAATCGCCATAATAAACGCCAAGTTATCGGAGTATATTTCTGGTATGAACATTATACAAATACTTGGTGTTGAACAAAAGTTTTTAGAAGATTTTCAGGCCAGTAATAACGATTATTTAGAGGCGACACTCGATGATATTCACGTTTACGGTATCTTTCGCCCAGCGATGAACTTTATTTACAGTATGGGATTAATCGTGTTACTACTCTATGGCAGCATGAGCGTGTTGAACTACAGCATACAATTGGGGGTCTTAATTGCCTTTACCCGTTATATTAAACAGTTTTATCAACCGATTTTCGACTTTTCGGAAAAATTCAATATTATGCAGTCAGCCATGGCCAGTGCTGAGCGTATGTACCTGATCCAAAATATCAAGAATTCGGTTAAAGAATTACCGGATGCGCAGTCGGTAAAAAATATAAAAGGTGATATTAGTTTTAAAAATGTTTGCTTTTCTTATCAAAGAGATAAGCAGGTTTTAAAAGATGTTAGTTTCGATATAAAAGCTGGAGAAACAGTGGCCATTGTTGGGCACACTGGTAGCGGTAAGACAACGATTACCAATTTGATCACGCGTTTTTATGATGTTACAGCTGGCGAAATATTAATTGATGGCATAAACGTCAAAAACTTCAAAAAGGAACAATTGCGCAATGATATAGGCATGGTTCTGCAAGATGTTTTTCTGTTTTCTGACAGTGTGAAAGAGAACATTAGATTATATGATAAAGACATTTCTGATAAACGTGTTTTTGAAGCAGCTGAAGTGGTCAATGCCAAACCGTTTATCGATGCGTTAGACGGGCAGTTCGATTATGTTTTAAAGGAACGGGGCAACGAATTTTCGGCTGGGCAGCGTCAATTGTTGTCATTTGCACGCGCTTTGGCTTATAATCCATCGATTCTAATATTAGATGAAGCAACTTCTAATATCGACACCGATACTGAAATATTAATACAAGATGCCATCAAAAAATTGTCACAAAAACGCACTTTAATTGTCATAGCGCATCGTTTGTCGACTATTGTTAACGCTGATAAAATTATTGTTATCAACAATGGTAAAATTTGTGAAATAGGTAAACATGATACATTGTTAAAAAATAAGGGGCTGTACTATGACCTCTATCGGTTACAATATGAAGAAGTTGCTAATGAGCAGGTAGAAACAGAATAAAGCCGCCTTGCTAATGTAAAGCTGAGGCGGCTTAGTTATCGCAAATTTAATTGGTTTCTGGCCGCCCTTTAATTAGACGCCCTTCCTGCATGGTGTAAAGCGACTTACTGTAAGAAAGGGTATCGAGTTCATGGGTGACTAGCATTAATGTAGTACCACGTGCATTGAGTGCTTGAAAGCTGCGCATGACATCGCTAGTGCTCTCAACATCAAGGTCAGAAGTAGGCTCGTCGGCAATAATGATCTTCGGCTCGTTTAGCATTGCTCTGGCAATTAAAATACGCTTACGCTCACCACCTGATAATTCTTTTGGGTAAGATTTTGCCAAATGAGCAATACCTAACTGTTCAAGTATTAAGTGTGCTTTGCCAAAGGGGTCGCCTTCTCGCGCGTATAAAAAATATGGCAGGCAGACATTTTCGATTACTTTAAGGTTACCTAATAGTGCACTTTGTTGTGGAATAAAGCCAATTGTCGTATTGCGTAATTTTGATATTTGGTCATCTGTTTTAGCATAGAGGTCTTCGCCTAATAGTAGAACTTTTCCGGTGGTTGGCCTTACTAATCCGGCTATCATATTTAGCAGGGTCGTTTTGCCACTGCCGCTACGCCCGATAATACTGACAAAATCGCCAGTCTCAAGTGTAAAGTCCACATTGTCGACGGCGGCAAAATCGCGATCGGCACGGCTGTATTTTTTCGTTAGGCCTTCTAATTTTAATAGCATGCTAGCTCCTATTCGTTTTCTCTAAATTGTTGGTATATATCCCACTTAGCGAATTTTCTAAGTGCGAAAAGCGAGGATAGCGGGGCAATTAATAAGGCGATGCCAAAACAGCCAACACCCCATAATATCAACGTCAGTAGTTTAGGCATTAAAAATGGTATGCTAATTTTGTTGGCAATTTGGATGCCATAGAAAAACAAAAAGACATAACCTAAAACAATGCCGATGCTTGCGCCAATTAAACTGATAAGCGTCGATTCGCGCAACATTAAATAATTGAGTTGGCTTTTTTTAGCGCCTAATATGCGTAAAGTGGCAAATTCTTTTTTTCGTTCACGTAAGATCATTGAAAATATCATGGCTAGTACAATAATTGACAAGATCCAAATGATGATGATAGAAGCCTCGACAATGCGCATAATAATTTGTAAATTAGATGAAATATTATTGACAAAAGACTTGCCGTAAAGGGCGATTATGCCTTCTGCCGCAAATCGGGTATTGATTTCGCGGGCAATCGCTTCGGCGTCATAGCCAGGCTTCAGTTTAATCATAATCGTTGAAACTAAATTGCCGTCATCGACCAAAGGGTGTTTCTTGATGCGTTGCGAATCAATTGCCATGGCTTGTGCTGTTTCGTCGTTGACAAAAACTGTGGCATCAAACCCCATGCCAGTTTGTTCTAACCGACCGACGATGTGATAGGGTTGTTCAAAAAACTTTATTTGTTCGCCTGGTTCGCCAGCGACGTGAAAACCGACGATACATTCGCTTTTTTCTAGCGGCCGATCGAGCACGTTAGAGAGCCAGGGCGAAATCAAAAAATCACTTTTCGGATCAATGCCGATCACCTGAACCGGATAACTACAACAAGATGCACTGAGCGTAGCAATATAAGTTTGGGGTGTAATTTTTTCAATGCCATCAATTGTTTTTATTTTGTCAATTGCATTTTTGGGCAAGTAAAATTCGCTAGGTGAGCCCTTTAATAAAATGCTATCAATGGTTTCTTCGCGACCTTGTGGGATCGCCATAACGTCGGCACCTAGTCTGTCTGATAGGGATGACACGCCGCGTGAAAGGCTAAGTGACACTAACGATCCAGCTAATGTCGTCAACGCAAATAATGCAACTAAAATAATTAGTGCCAAGCTGCGCAGCGGTTTTCTTCTGATATTTTCGACAGATAAATACTTAATATCTATTTTAGTCATAATCTTCCTTTATCAAGAAATTTAAAACAAGTGCAATAACTGCTGTTAATATAATGATTGGCGTCAATATTTCTAGCGCTGGTAAGGTGTGTAAATTACAGCCGTGGTCTGCCTTTGCACACAGTCCGATTTCCCATCCCATTGTCTTTTTATTGCCAACCTTTATCAGCTGCTTCGGTAGCGCGTAATTGACAAAGGCGGCAATTGCCGTAATGATATAGGCGAAGTTATGGTAGCTTTTTTTGCGTTTCAAAATAGCTAGAAGGTTGACAATTAGAATAATGATGCCAACTGCGATAATCAATTTAGCGGTATAAGCGCATTTCATTGGTGAGCCATCTGGTGCTGGTATGTTACAAACTGGAAAGAGCAGGTAAGGTGTTAGAATAAAAACGATACCTAGTAAGGCTAAGATTGCTGAAGCAATTAACTTTATTTTGTTTTTCATATTGTAATACTCCTCGTGATTAAAGATATCTAAAAGTACTTGTGATGGCATTTTTGCACAACAAAAACGCATCTTGCTTCTTTTAATTGATAATGAATGCTACATAAGAAAATATATCATTTTTTATCAGCAAAGTCAATCATGTTGAAATAAGAAGTGATGCGTTTGATTGATTGAATTAATCGTGTAGCATGGCGCTGATGCCAATTGATTTTGGCCCAGCGTGTACACCCAGCACTGGTGTGAGTTCCGTTTCCAAAAACAGATCAGCGCGGGCGATTAAATCGCTTAACATATCTTTAAGTTCAGTAATTTCAGTTTGGTTATTCCCCGAAAAGACAAACAGGTTAAAGTGTTTTGCATCACCAATGTCTTTTCTGATTGCAGCTGCTAATGCGGTAAGACTCTTGCGCGTGCCACGCACCTTTTTTTGGATTGTCATTTCACCATCATCTAAATAAAGCAATGGATTAATATTTAATAAATTACCTATTAATCCGGCATATTTGTTAAATCGACCGCCCTTGACAACATATTTAAGCGTTCTAAATAATGCGTAAGTATGAATACTCTTATTAAGAGGTTCTAATTGCTTAATAATTTCTTCAGCAGAATAACCCTGATCGCGTAACTGGGCAGCCTTAATGGTATAATGTGCGGTGCCAGCGGCAATTTGGTTAGTATTAAACACATATATATCCAATTCGCTATAGTTTTCTTTAGTGAGTGCATGCAAGTTATACATACCGGTTAGCTTAGCAGCCGATGAAATCATCAGTACTTCTTGATAGCCTTCGTTTTTTAAGCGGTTTAATAGGTCGATAATGTCTTGCATCGGCGGAATACCGGTAGATAAAACGTCATAGTTCTCCATTTTTTCATAAAAAGTTCGAGAATCAATGTCGACTAAGTCTTTATAAGTATGGTCGTCCATTTGAATGTAATAAGATAAGACTTCTACATTAAAGCGTTTGCCTAATTCAAAAGTGAAGTCGTGTGTACTGTCCGCGATAATCGCCAGTTTCTTGTTTTGGTTCATAAGTTTTTGTACCCGCTTTCTTTAATAATAATACTACTTAGTAGTTTTAATGCAAAGGCATTTGCCAACAGCGTAATAGCCAGTTGATCAGCAGGTGCAGCAACATTGTAGTCTATCTTTGAAGCCTGCTTTACAACTGGATAGAATGTGTGATTTAGTGCAATCTCGAGTGCTTCTGCAAAACAAGCATAGGCCTCTTCTATTGTCATTATCTTTAGTTGTAAATCGACACCATCTTTGATGTCTTTGATGTCGATAATATTTTTGTAGACACTGATGACAATAAGTAGGGCAATTTGTTCTCGATTGTATTTTCTGCCATTACATTTTGGTAAATAACCCCATTTTGAATAATTTTGAATCATCGTTTTAGTGATGGCAACTTCACCATTCATGATTGGGGCTAGTGTTTCACAAATATAACTGACAACTGCACTGCTCAATATGGGTTGATTAGGCAACTCAGACCAACGCGGGCAACGGAAGTTATAAATGTCTTGGTAAGCTTTATATTGCATGGTGTCCTCTTTCGAAATATAGTTGCAATAACTATATAATAATTGATAGTGTGTATTTTGTCAACAATTGTCTGTCAATAAATGATGTAATTGTTTTTTTTGATGCAAAACCTTGACAGCTTTAAAGTGGTTTATTAGAATTGCAGTAGAGGCTTGAATAAAACTGTAAGTCAGAAAGAGGGGGAAAATGAGAAAAAAAATTATAAGTTGGCTACTATTAATCACCATAGTTTGTATTAATTTTAATTTTGCAGATGTGGTCGGTGCAACAGATGAAGAAATCAGTAAAATTCTGATCAAGTATAATTCACTTAGTAAACAGGTAGGCGATACTTTTTCGTTGCCGTACAGCGTGCAACCACAGACAGCAAGTAAAAAAGAAGTGCTCTGGTTTAGTTCTAATCCAGCAGTTGCAACTGTAAATTCCACTGGCGTTGTAAATTGCAAGAGTATTGGTAAAACAACAATTCAAGCTGTTTCTAACAACAGCATAGCACTGGCGAGTTGTCAGATTAATGTCGTTGCAAAGGACACTGCTGTTACCTTACCTAAAAAAGATCAACCTTCAACTGAGCAACCAGCTGATATACCAGTGGCAGTTGAAAGTGCGACATTTAATCATACACAACTTGAGCTGGTCAAAGGTGATAGCCAGTATTTAATCGCGACGATTTACCCAGCTGACGCTACGAATAAGGCGGCCGATTGGAAAAGTACAGACCCTGATATTGCCAGCATTGATCAAAATGGCTTAATTACTGCTAAAAAAATTGGTAAATCGACAATATACATGTTCACAAAAGATGGCAATAAAAGAGCCTATTGTATTGTATATGTCTTGCCGGTTGTCAAAGAAAAAAAGCAAAAACAGCAATCTGATGCATCAAATGAAGATTTGCCATTTCAAGACGTTTCGCCCGCCCATTCGCAATATGAAGATATTGCCTACGCTTACAATAATGAATTAATGCGTGGAACAAGTGAAACGCTCTTTGACCCAGATGCGAATGTCAATCGCGCAATGTTGGCAACGGTCATCTACCGCAATTCGGGCGAAAGAGAGGTGTTTATTAATCCGAAGTTTAGTGATGTATCACCTTCAGCCTGGTATGCTAAAGCAGTACAGTGGAATAGCGATGTAGATCTTATGAATGGTGTTGCAGAGGGCGTATTTGCACCGGAAAACCAGTTGACTCGCGAGCAGCTTGCCACCATTTTATTTCGCTATGCCAAGTATAGAAAGAGCGATGTGAATAGTTTTGAAGATATTCTTTATTTAGCAGATGAATCAGAAATTAGCGAGTGGGCTTATCAAGCGATGAAATGGGCGCATAAAAATAATTTGTTATCAATTGAAAAAGGGTTTATTCGTCCGAAGGCGACTGCTACGCGCGCGGATGTCGCACGTGCATTACACGCTGTAATGGAGAATGTTATTGGTAATTAGGGTGTGATATTTAGGAATAATTGGTGTTAACATTAAAAAAGACGTTATTATCACTTTTAGCTGATAATAACGTCTAATTTTTTTAAACGCTTTCAGTAGATTATGCTCTACAGTTACTCATTTCTGTATATACCTTAATGCCACTATAGTTTTCTGCTTGGCCTTCTAAGGCGGCAATAATGCGTTCTGGTGTTGCCGGGAAAGTAGTGATATTGACATTGAGCGCGTGGTTGATAGCACTTACGATTGAAGGCGCCGGTGAAACCGAGGCGACTTCACCAACGCTCTTGGCACCAAATGGGCCATGTGGTTCACCTTCTTCGATAAAAATGGTGCGCGCTTTTGGCATCGATGGCGCGTTGACAATATGGTATTTTGAGAAATTTTCAGTTTTCAATTGTCCCTGATCATCATATAAAATTTCTTCATATAGTGCCATGCCAATACTCATTTGAGTACCACCATCGACTTGGCCCTCGGCTTGTGTACGGTTGATGACGCGGCCAACATCTTGTACAATGAGCATGTCTTCGATTTCGACTGCACCAATGAATTTGTCAACTTTTACTTCGGTAAAACAAACGCTACTGACCGCTGGGTTTGCTTTAGGTTCGTATTCTAGTTCAACTTTTAGTGTCTTGTGAAAGTTGTCTTCACTATAAGTGGCAGCTTCACCATATGTCATGGTTTCACCTTTAGGACCATGCATAACGCCGTCGCTAACACTTACTTCTTCAGTAGAGCAGCCAAATTTATCGGTAAAGCAGGCTAATAATTTTTCGCGTAATTGACTGGCTGCTTTTTTAAGTGCACCACCGCATACATAGGTAACGCGACTAGCTTGCGTACCAGCTGAATCGTAGGGTGAAATAAAGGTGTCAGCTTCTGGTACGTGAATTAATGATGGGTCAATATCAAGTACTTCAGCGGCGATCAGTTGCATACTCAGTATCGTGCCGCAGCCCATTTCGTGTACACCCATTCTGACAAATGCTTGACCGTCGGGCATCATTGTAATGATGACATTGGTAAAGTCAGGAAATGAATCGCGGTAGCCATTACCATGGGTACCAATTGCAACACCTAAACCGTAGGCATAGCGCTCGGTATCTTTTTCTTTGACAGTTTTTAAGCGTTCTGACCAATTGAATTCTTCTTTACCGCGAATTAGGCAATCTTTAATGCGCAAATTACCAATGCCGGGCATGCCGATTTGATCGACGGCGCCTTCTTTGCAGTCATCGGGTTCAAAGGCATTCATTATTCTCAGATCGACAGGATCAATCCCCAGTTTGCGTGCAATATTATTTAAGTTTATTTCAGTAATGCTGTGTATCTGTGGCGAGCCATAGCCACGACAAGCACCACCTGGTGTCGTATTTGAATAGTAAGTTTGACCAAAGTAACGTTGGTTTTCAACATAATAGGTTCTAAATAACTTTTTGCCACCAGCCACAGCAATTCCGCCGCCATTGGTTAAGTAACCGCCACCGTTATAGGCCACTTCAACTTCACGGGCGACAATTTTACCTTCTTTTGTAACGCCTGTTTTAATTCTTTGAAGTGATGGGTTGCGCGTACGGCTCGATGCAATTGATTGCGGGCGTTCCAGCACAATTCTAAATGGTCGCCCAGTTTTTAAGGTGACAAATCCACAAACGGGTTCAAGTGTTGGCACACCTTTGCCACCAAATGAACCACCTAAAGTGGTTTTGACGACGCGAATTTTGTCGTAAGGCATACCAAGAGATTTCGCTAAAATGTGCTGCACTTGAAAGACAACCTGACAAGGCGCATAGACCACTAAATTACCAAACATATCGAGTTCTGAGGTACACGAATAGTTTTCGATTGCTGAGTGGTGAATTTTAGGTGTTGTGCCGATGTCTTCGACAATAATATCGGCTTTGGCAAATCCTTCATCGATATTGCCACAGGTCAATTCTTTTTGAAAACAAAGGCGCGGGTTGTCCTTAGACGACGGTTCCAACATATCGAGTGTGACGTCCATTTCAACTGGCAAATCTTCGTAATGAACATGTACTAAATTGGCAGCTCTTTCGGCTGCTGCCAATGTTTCAGCGACGACGACGGCAATGTGGTCGCCGGCGTACTTGGCTTCTTTAGCTAAAATATATTCGTCTACAGGGTGTTTTGCACCACTGTACCACTGGTCTGAATTAAACAGAATTTTTGGCACGTCGTCATGTGTGTAGACCGCAACGACGCCATCGACTTTTAAAGCGTCGCTACTGTCGATTGTCACATTGGCATGAGCCTTTTTACTGGTGATTAGCTTACCATATAACATATTGTGTAATTTTAAATCGGCAGCGTACTTAGCTTTGCCGTTTATTTTGTTTTCAGCATCGGGACGTTCAATATTTTTGCCGATGTACTTGAATTGAGATCCCATTAGTTATCTCCTTTCTGTTTGTTAATTCTATCAAAAACTTCACTGATAACGCCCTTAATAGCGCGGCGTTTATAATGACGTGAATCGCGCGTTGGAATTGCTAAGTCGACTGTTTCTGTTGCTAAATCTTGCAATTCTTTACGCAGGTCTTCATTCCATGCTCGACCAGCACAATGCTTTTCAAGTAATTCAGCACAAATTGCCTTGGGTGCAATTGAACCGACATAAATACTGATATTATTTATTTTTTGATCGGCAAAGTCAACTTGCAATGCGCAGTTGATCTTTGAAATCGTAACAGCCTTTCGGCTACCGATTTTATAAAAAGCCGCATATTTTGGGGTTTCTAAATCGGGGAACTTTATTTTAACTAATACTTCATCGAGTTCAATCACTGTCTTACCTGAACCGAGCGTAAATTGTTCAACTGGCATTTCGCGGTAGCGACCTTCTGAGTTGAGCAGAACAGCCGTTGCCTTAAGTGCCGAACAGGTTGTAATCATATCGGCGCAGTGCGCAGCGTTTGCTATATTTCCGCCAATTGTAGCGCGGTTTCTAATCTGTACAGAGCCGACCATTGAAGCCGCTTGTGGCAATGCCAGAGCATAAGCTTTAGCGACATCAGAATATTCGATGTCGTGCATCGTAACAGCTGCGCCAATTTCGATATGCTGACCGATTTTTTCAATTTTTTTAAGTTCATCAATTTGTGTTAAATCGATCACTGAATAATCCATTAATTTATTCTTGCGGGCACGAATAACAAAATCGGTACCACCGGCAATAAAAAAGGTGTAGGGATGGCCTTTTTTATATTTGAGCGCCTCGACGAGTTCTTCGATTGTCGTCGGGCTTAAGAAGGTATTATTCATTGGCTTCCTCCTTAACATTTGAAATAGCCTCAATAATTTTAATGTAACCCGTACAGCGACACAAGTTGCCCTCTAAAGCACGGCGAATTTCGTCTTCACTGGGGTTGGGGTTTTGGTATAGTAGCGCCGTTGCCGAGATAACCATGCCGGGCGTACAATAACCGCATTGTACTGCACCGTATTTTTTGAACGCCTTCATAATTGGTTCTAGTTCGCCACGTTTTTCTAATCCTTCAACGGTTGTTATGCGATGACCGTTAATTTGGCCAACCATCGTGCTACATGATGTGATCGCTTTATCGTCAAATAAGACCGAACAAGAACCGCATTCTCCTTCGCCACAGCCCGGTTTAACACTGGTAATGTCCATTTCTTCACGCAAAAAATCAACCAACCTTTGGGTTGGATCGCAATCGCGTTTAATTGGCATATCGTTAACTATTGCTTCAATTATCATGATTTCCTCCCATATTAGTTTAATTTAACATATTCATTATATACTAATACATCTTTTTTTTAAAATAAATTATAAAAATTTTCAGAAAACTATAGTTTTTTTGCCAGTTTTTGAATATAATGTTATTGGTTAATTGATGGCATCTTCACAATTTTAGGCGATAAATGGGGTTTGCTGTTGGTTAACTAATCTTAATTATTCGAAACGATAAGTGTTTTTTTTGTACACTGTTGAGAGTAATTTGGGTTAGGCGTTTTTGTAAATGGAAGGAGAAATTCATGAAAAGAAGTTTAGCAATTTTACTTGTAGTGTTTATGTTGCTGGGCGTGGCCTGTCAAGCGCCAGCATCAGATCAGGGTGGCGACAAGCCGGCTGAGAGTCAAGCATCAGATTCGGGTAATAAAGGCGAATATAAAATTAAAGTTGGCCTCGTAACACCAGAACAAGATATTGCAACGCAGTCGATGCGTCATTTTGAATCAGAATTGGAAAAACTAACTGATGGCCGCGTCGATGTCGAACTGTTTCCAGGTGGTGCTTTGGGCGGCAGCGGCGATATTTTTAATGGTGTACAAGATGGTAGCATTGAAATGTGCGTTAATATATACCCACCATTTGCTCAGTTTTCAGATGCCTTTTTACTTTACAACCTTCCCTATTTGTTCAGCAGCAAAAAAGTTGCACTTGAATTTTTAGACGGTGAAATTGCACAAGAAATTGCTAAGAGCATTGAAGAAAAGGGGTTTAAACAATTGGCCGTTTTTGATGGTGGCTACCGCAACGTTTCCAATAATAAGCAACCGGTTAAGCATCCTGATGACTTAAAGGGCCTAAAAATTAGAACGCTCAACAATCCGGTTCAGTTAGATTACTTTAAGGCGCTTGGCGCTAACCCAACACCACTTCCTTATGGTGATATCTATGTTGGTTTACAAACTAAGACAATCGACGGCCAAGAAAATAGCTTTAGTAACATCGCCAGCATGAAATTTAACGAAGTACAAAAATACGTTACAGATACTGGGCATATGTTTGATCCAGTTGGTATGTTTATTAACACGGGCGTCTATGAAGCCTATCCAGATGATATTAAAGAAGCCATTAAAGAAGCAGCAGCTAGCACACAAAAATTTAACCGCGAATTGGCAGTCAAGCTAGAAGAAGAAAGTCTTGAAAAAATTAAAGCGACGACAGAAATATATTTCTTGACAGATGAAGAGCGTCAAGTATTTATTGATGTGACACGCCCCACTTATAAAAATTTTGAAGAAAAAATCGGCAAAGAACTATTAGATAAGGCGCTTGCAAAAATTAAAGAATTAGAAGAAAAACAATAAATCAGCGTACGCGGTGACGTGGTGTATTACGCCTTGTCGCCGCGTGTTTTTTTGTGTAAATTTTTAATTGGAGAATGTAATGAAAGTATTAAAACTAATTGACGAGCACATTGAAGAATGGATATTGATCGTCACTTATACCGCAATGTTGCTAATTGCGACGGCGCAAGTATTTTTTAGATATGTCATAAACTTTTCGCTATCATGGAGCCAAGATTTATTGACCTATATGTTTATTTGGTCTGTCTTTATTGGCGTGGCGCTGGCGGTGAAGAAAAGGCGCCATATTCGCGTTGAACTGATTCATATTATTATTCCCGACAAGTGGAAAAAGATCGTTAACATCTTTTCTAATGTGGCGTTTATGTTTTTTTGCGCAGTTGTCGGCTATTATTCAGCATTTAAAGTCTATAAGTTAATTTTTGTCAATCCGCAAATTTCTGAATCGACCGGTTTGTCGATGTGGATGATTCAAATTGCATTGCCATTAGGGCTTCTTTTGACGATTTATCGCTTGATTATCGACACTAAATTATTATTGACTGAAACCAACATAAAGTCTGATGTACCGTTTGTTGATAAGGAGGAACAATAATGCAAATATTAATATTATTAGGCGCATTTGCGTTATTTGTCTTTTTATCAATACCGATTGGCGTCGCCATAGGCATTGCGTTGATTATATTTGCCTTTGCTGGCGGACAAATGGGCATGGACTACATTGCACAGTCAATTTTTTCTTCGATGAACAGTTTTCCACTCATTGCCATTCCATTTTTTATTTTGGCCGGATCATTAATGGAAGGCGGCGGACTTTCAAAGCGCTTGATTAAGTTGTCGAATTCATTAGTTGGTCATTTTACCGGCGGGTTAGGTATTGTCACTGTATTAACTTGTATATTTTTTGGTGCAATTAGTGGCTCGGCAATAGCAACAGTTGCCGCCATTGGCACCATTATGATACCGGCGATGGAAGAACAGGGTTATTCGCGCTCTTTTGCTACTGCTTTAACAGCGGCAGCTGGTGTCTTGGGTACAATTATTCCACCGAGTATTCCAATGGTTATGTACTGCGTGGCTCTGCCAGCTGCATCGCCCGGTAAAATGTTTATGGGTGGTATTGGCCCAGGTTTACTAGCGGGGTTTTCTTTAATAGCGCTCGTCTACTATTATGCTAAAAAGAATGGCTATACAAACAAAGATGCTAAGTTTGAATTGGCAGCTGTCGGCAAGGCGTTTGTCAATGCTATTTGGGCGCTTTTAGTACCATTGATTATTATCGGTGGTATTTACGGTGGTGTTTTTTCGGCTACTGAAGCGGCTGTTGTCGCCTGTGTTTACGGTTTTATTGTTGGTAAATTTGTCTACCGCGAATTGTCCTTGAAAACGACAGCGCACGCTTTTGTCAATTCGGGCGTTACCGTTTCATCGATACTAATCGTCGTTGCAACTGGGTCAGTACTCGGCAAAATTTTGACAGTTGAAGGCGTGCCTGGCATGGTCAAAAATATGCTAATGTCAATGAGTAGCAATGTCTTTGTGTTGCTGATCGTCATCAACTTGATATTATTAGTCGTCGGCTGTATTATGGAAACATTTACAGCTATTATTATACTCAGCCCAATACTCTATCCAATCGTTGCAGCTTATGGTATCGATATCTATCACTTTGGCGTTATGATGATACTCAATTTATCAATCGGTTTTATTACGCCACCAGTTGGTTCTAATTTATTTGTCGCCTGCGGTATATCAGGCATGAAATTTGAAGATTTAGTAAAGGCCATATGGCCGTTCTTAATCGCTCATTTGGTGGCGTTGTTATTGGTGACGTTCTTGTCTCAGATTACGTTATTCTTACCGCAGTTGTTAGGTATGTAAATGACATTTACAGTTTTATTATTACTGCTTTGTGTGAAATATGTGATGATTAGATATTAATATATTAAACGTTGCATTACTAAATTATCTAAAGGAGGAATTATGAACAAGGACAATCAGGCAAAACTAAGAATGGGCATTTTTGTGCCGATGGGGACAATTTTTGTCGCCGCAATCATCTTGGGGCTAGTTGCGCCGAAAGCATTCTATGATGTTGAAAACGCCATTGTGCAATATGCCTTTGACAACTGGGGCTGGCTCTTTCAAATTAGTGGCAACATCTTTTTAGCAATTTGTCTATGGGCTGCATTTTCGAAGTATGGCAGTATTAAACTAGGAGGTAAAGATGCTAAACCGACCTTAAGTAATTGGAACTGGTTTGCTATTTCTCTTACTGCTGGTATTGCTACAGGTATTCTTTTTTGGGGAATCGCCGAACCAATTACACACTTTATGAGTCCACCAGAGGTCTTGGGTTTAGAAGCGGGTTCTGAAGGGGCAGCCATGTTTGCGATGGGGCAAAGTTATATCCACTGGACATTTATACCCTATGCGATGTATTCAATTGCTGGTCTGGCAATCGGTTTTGCTACTTATAACATGAAAAAATCTTATTCGGTTAGTGCAACACTTTATCCTATATTCGGTGAACGCGTTAACGGTTGGGTCGGTACTGTCGTTGATAATCTTTGTTTGTTTGCAATGGCTGGTGGTGTTGCAGCTGTATTGGGTGTAGCAACTATGCAAATAACTGCAGGCCTCAATGTATTGTTTGGCATAGAACCAGGCAAAGCAGTTTGGATAGCCGTTGTTGCAGTCATCGTCTTGACTTACGTTATTTCAAGTTACACAGGTCTTAATCGTGGTATTAAATTCTTAGCCGATAAGAATTCCAAATTATTTATCGCGATGTTGATTTTTATTTTTATTTTTGGGCCAACTAAGTTTATTTTGTCATTGGGCACACAGAGTACAGGTTATTTTTTAGATAATTTCTTTACACGTACACATTTCTTAAGCCCGATCGAAGGGTCAATGTGGCCGCGTTGGTGGCCAATATACTATTGGGCGATTTGGCTGGCTTATGCACCGCTGACCGGAATGTTCTTAGCTAAGATTTCAAAAGGGCGAACGATACGAGCATTTATGACAGTAAACTTAATTTTACCGGCATCATTCGGCATGTTTTGGTTTATGGTGTTTGGTGGCGCAGCAATTGACTTAGAGATCAAGGGCGCCGGTATTTGGAAGGCGATACAGGAAACCGGGTTAGAAGTATCCGTTTTCGAGTTTTTAAAAAATTTCCCATTGGCAATGGTAACGAGCGGCATCTTTGTTTTAGCAATTTATGTTTCGGTCGTCACGTTGGCCGATTCGATGACGACGACTGTGTCTTCGCTGTCGACAACAGCGCATAACAATGCTGAGATTGAGCCACCATCACGTGTTAAAATTTTCTGGGGAACAATTATGAGCTCAATGGCTATCATTAACCTATTGGCGGGCTCTGCAGGCGAAATTAGTGGCATTGATGCGACTAAGCAGATTGCAACAGTGGCGGGCTTTCCGATACTGTTTTTGATGCTGTTGATTGCCTATAGTGTCGTAAAAATGTTGATCAAGAGTGATGCTTATAATATTGCTGATTTAAAAACAATCGAAAATAAAGAATAAATGAGAACCTATGCTTGATGTGCTATTCGTGTATCTAACATAGTCTTCAATAGCCGGGTATGTTGGTTCAGTGCATTGCCCGGCTTTAAATTTGGCGGAGGCGATATGAAAAAGATAATTACATTAAAGGGTAAAGATTTAACGATAGAGCAGTTTAACGACATTGTCAGAAATAATATTCCAATTGAAATTGATAAGGAAACCTATCAGATATTATTGCAAGGGCGTCAATTGGTCTTTGATTTGGCAGATGAGGGCGTGCCGATTTATGGGTTTACTGTTGGTGTTGGTTGGAATAAAGATAAAACCGTATTTTCTCGTTATTTTGATGAATACAATAAGAACTTAATCTATGCGCATTGTGTTGCCAGTGGCGAGGCGATGGATGAAATATCAGTTAGGGCAGTTTTGTTAGCACGTCTTGCAACTTTTTTAGTCGGCAAAACCGGTGCACAGCCTGAATTAATCAATATGTATAAAGAATTTTTGAATCGAGGGATACATCCAGTAATACCTTGGGATGGTTCAGTGGGACAAGCTGATATCGGCACTTTGTCACATATCGGTTTGGCGATGATTGGTGAAGGTGAAGTCTTTTACAAAGGGAAGCGAATTGCGGCTAAAGAGGCTTTAAAAGCAGAGTCTTTGAAACCGATTAAATTAGGGCCAAAAGATGGTTTGGCAATTGTCTCAAGCAACGCCCAAGCGGCAGGTGTGGCGTGTTTATTATTATGGCAAATAGAGAAATTAATTCATAAATCTAATACGCTTTATGCCTTGTCATTAGAGGGTTTAGACGGTAATATTACACCACTTGGCAAAGCAGTGAACGCTGTCAAAAAATTACCTGGGCAAATTAAATGTGCAGCTGAAATACGCAGTATTTTGAAAGGAAGCTATCTAAATAAAAAAGAAATAACCAAAAGTTTGCAAGATCCACTTAGCTTTAGAGATGTCGTAGCAGTACATGGTGCCGTATATGATGCGCTTAATTATGCTAAAAAACAACTTGAAAATCATCTAAACAGTACGGAAGACAATCCATGCTTACTTTTAGAACAAAGGAAAATTTTATCTTGTGCAAATTTTGAAGCAACCAGTTTGGCGCTTTCTCTCGAAATGCTGAGCTTGGCACTCGGCCATATGTCAAGGATGAGTACACAGCGAATAATAAAATTAGCTACGCCAAAGTTCACTGGATTAAGTCGTTTTTTATCGCCCAAAGAGGGCGCGGTACAAGCCTATCAGACAATACAAAAAAACTTTACGGCTCACGACGCTGCAATCAGGCATTTGGCAAATCCATCAACATTAGACTTTACACCAGTTGCTGGTGATATTGAAGACCATGCCAATAATACGGTTCAAATCGTGCAACGCATTTCTAAAATAATCGATCATTTATACTATATTCTCGCTAATGAATTATTACATGCTGCTCAGGCGGTTGATTTGCGCGGTGATATAACATTAGGCGTTCAAACCCGCAAATTATACAGTGCACTTCGCTCAGTCGTACCTTTTTTAGAATATGACAGACCGCTTACATTCGACATTTCTAAGGCCTATCAAGTTGTGTTAGATGATGCGTGGTTGTAAATTTCGTCGCTGCATTAGGCTAACAGGAGGTATAATGGAATTTATCAGTTTTGCAGAAATGCAAGATATTTTAGCAGATTTATGCGATGAATTACCTGAAATATTCTTTAAGGAATTAAATTTAGGTGTTGTCTTATCAGAAAAACTGCTAATGAACCCACATTCGCGCCCCAATGTGCCACTTTATATTATGGGGCAATATGTGCGCAGTCCAATCGGTCGCCAAATATTTATTTATTTTGGTTCTTTCAAAGCTGTCTACGGACGAGCTGATAAAGCTGCTCTAATTACTAAATTGCGCGAAGTATTAAGACATGAATTTCGTCATCATATTGAGTATTTAGCAGGTGAAAGGGGTCTGGAAATTGAGGATATCGAGCAGATAAAAAAATATTTAGGTGGCTAATAAGTGACAAAACAGGAGAAAAAGATGCTTAAAACATACCAAAATATGAAAGAATTTAGGGAATCTGAAGCAGCACTTTGGCAAGATGATTGGCTAACTGAAAAGTACCAACAAGTCAATACGCGCTTTGAAGATAGGGTGCTGCACGCTACGACGGTGCGTGATGAAATTAGGCGTGGTGTGCGTCAAAGCGACGAACAAATTGAAGTATCTTTGTATGCGTGGATTGCTCGTTTTACCAGTAAATTGGCGCGCTATACCAGACTGAATGATGTAGAAATTGGCGATATAAAAGGCGATGCCATATTCGATTTATTAGAGCACACTGTCGAATTTGAACCCGTTATGAAACCAGAACAATTTTGGCAGCTCTTAAATGTGCATCAGCCAGCAGCTTTAGCGCTTAAGACAGATGACGTTGAGCAGCTTAGTGAAAATCAGGCGCAGTTAATTAAAAATGGTGTAAAGACATTGACGGCGACACCGCAGGCGCTCTATCAAGCCAAATCGCTAAATGAGCCAAAGATAGGCGATCTAAAATTGGTGACATATTCAAATGGCAATGTTTGTTGTGCTGTACAAACAACGAAAGTTGATGTCATTGCATTTAATAAAATAAGCCGTTTACAGGTCTATCAGGCAGCTGATGGCGATAGAAGTTTAGCCTATTGGCAAATGACGCGACAAATGTTTTTTAAGCGTGCTTTACAGCAGCATAATTTACAGTTTGATGACACGCTTCCAATTGTTTTAGAAAACTATATGGTCATTGCGACACCCTATGATTTGGTATATAATGAGATGAATAGTTAATTGTAAAAATTTGACAAAGGAGCTTACATGAGTGACAAAGTTTTGCTGCGATCTGAAGTTGAACAAAACTATACATGGAATCTAGATGATTTATTTACTAGTGATGCCGCGTACGATGAAGCGCTGAAGACAATTGAGCAATTGGCAACTGACATTGAGCTAAGTTATAAGGGGCAGCTCAATGATGCTGTGGTCATTAACAATTGCCTAGATCAATATCGCCGCTATCAAGAATGCCAAAATCGCATTGCGAACTATACTTTTTTAAGTGTGGCGGTTGATATGAGTGATTCAGACAAACAAAGCCAATCGGAAGCAGCGAACAGTTTGCTATCTCGGTTAAATAGCAAACTGAGCTTTATTAAAGCCGAAATTATCGCCAATGATGATTCTGTTATTGAAGCAGCGGCAATTGCATCGACCGAAAACGCCGCCTTTTTAAAAGAGTTATTACGCGCCAAAAAACATACCTTATCATCTGATAACGAGCGTCTATTAGCGGCCTTGTCGCCAGTTTTAGAAGCACCGCGCACTATTTATAATAAGGCGAAATTGGTCGATTTAGAATACGAGAGATTAGAAGTGTCGGGCAAGTCGTATCCAATGAGCTTTGTACTCTATGAAAACCAATACGACATTGACCGCGATACTGAAAAAAGGCGCGCGGCATTTGCGCTATTTTCAAAGAACCTACGTCGCTATAGCAATACGGTTGCGGCTGCTTACAACACACAAATTCAAAGAGAAAAAATCATTGCCACGGCGCGCGGCTTCGATTCTGTCATTGACTATCTATTATTTGATCAAAAGGTAGATCGTGAACTATACGACAGGCAAATTGATACCATTATGGCTTTGCTTGCTGAGCCAATGCGCAAATATGTGACACTACTAAAACAGCAAAATGGTTTAGATAAACTGACATTTCCCGATTTAAAGACAGCGGTTGATTACGACTTTGAACCGCAAATAACAATTCCTGAAGCGTTTCCCTATATTAAGAACGCACTGTCAGTTTACGGTGAAGAATACAGTGCCGTGATTGAGCGTGCTTTATCGGATCGCTGGATTGACTTTGTCAACAACAAAGGCAAAGCGAGTGGCGCTTTTTGTTCGTCACCCTACGGCGTACACCCTTATGTGTTGATTTCTTGGTCAAAACGCATGCGTGAAGTGTTTGTGCTGGCGCATGAATTGGGGCACGCTGGGCACTTTTATTTAGCTGGCAAACATCAAAATATTTTCAATACGCGTCCGTCGCTTTACTTTATTGAAGCACCGTCGACGATGAATGAATTGTTAATGGCAAATTATTTAAGTGAACAAAAGAAAGATGACTTGCGCTTTAGGCGTTGGGTGTTGTCTTCTATGCTCAGTCGCACCTATTACCATAATTTTGTGACGCACTTATTAGAAGCGCACTATCAACGCGAAGTTTATAAAATTGTCGATGCCGGTGGCAGTGTGCAAGCATCAGATTTAAATCGACTTAAACTGGCGACACTCAAACAGTTTTGGGGCGACACCGTTGAATTAACCGAAGGTGCTGAACTGACCTGGATGCGTCAACAACACTATTACAAAGGACTTTACCCTTATACATATAGCGCTGGCCTTACAATTGCAACGGCAGTTAATCAGCGCTACTTAGAAGAGGGGCAAGTTGCCATTGAAGACTGGAAAAACGTACTTAAAGCAGGTGGTACGAAGACGCCAGTAGAACTAGCGGCAATGGCAGGGGTCGATATTACAACTGACCAGCCGCTTAGACAAACCATTGCTTTTATAAGCGATATGATAGATGAAGTAATCAAAATTACAGGGACATTAAAATCGTAGTTAAATAATGGCTTACATTGTAAGAAAGGAGGTCTTATGTCATCAGCTATTCATAAATGCCCCAGTTGTGGTGCCAATTTAACATTTGACGCTTCACTTGATAAAGTGTCATGTGACTACTGTCGCTCTGAATTTAGCGTTGCTGAAATCGAAAGTTTGCATGAAAAAGAAATGCAAAAAGAGGAACAGTACGATTCGCAAACGCATGGTTATCACTGCCAAAATTGTGGCGCTGAAGTCGTTACAGACACCGAGACATCATCTGGTTTTTGTTATTATTGTCATAGTCCAGTTGTCTTTAGTGATAAGATTACGGGCGATTATGTGCCCGATTACGTTGTGCCCTTCAAAATTAGTAAAGATCAGGCAAAACAGGCATTTACCAAGTGGGTAAAAAAGTTCAAGTTGGTACCAAAGGGGTTTGCATCACCTGAACACCTTGAAAAAATAACGGGTATCTACATACCTTATTGGATGTCAGATGCTCACGCAAACATTGATGTCAGCGGTGTTGGTGACGTTATAACAACGCGCAATAGTGGCGACAAACGCTATACGACAACCAAGCGCTATCGTTTTCAGCGCAGTGGTGGAATTAGCATTGAACACGTCAAGACAATTGCTTCTGACAAAGTTAATCAAGCGCTAATCAACAGTGTGGAAAGCAATACTAAAGGCAAATTAGAACCTTTTTCGACGGCTTATTTAAGTGGTTTTTTCTCGCAGCGTTATACAATTAAACGCGAAGATGTTCGCGCGATTAACGAACAAAAGACAAAGGACTATGTTGAAGATTTAGTGCGCCGTCAAATTGACTTCCAAAATATTCAGTTTGAGCGAAATCACAAAGATATTAATATAACCAAATGGTCCTATATACTACTGCCGATGTGGATACTAACTTACAATTTTAAGGGCAAAGTATATGTCTATGCACTCAATGGTGAAAATGGCGAATCATTTGGTGAGTTGCCAATTGATTACAGTAGGCTAATTCTACATGATGTTGTCGGTTTTATTGGCCTCTTGACAGCAGCTTTAATAGGAGGTAAGTTCTTATGGTAAAAAAGACGATCCTATTTAGCACATTATTAATTTTATTATTGACATTGCCCAGTTTTGCAGCAGGGCATGTGCGTGATGATGCAGGTCTGTTTGACAATGTTGAATTACTAGAAAAAAAATTAACTGAATTGGAAGAACGCTTGGGTTATCCGTCATATATTTATACGACCAATCAGCCATTTTCAGAAGATGCGCAAACGGCGACCAATTTACTATTAATGGACAAAGTTGGCAAAAATCAAAATGGTACGATGTTTACCATCAATATGGCCACGCGCGATTACCAATTTTCGACCTCTGGGCCAGACCTACAAATCGATAAATTGTCTGATAGAGATATTCAAAAAATGATTGATGGATTGGGTGATCGTCTCAAAAAAGGTGACTTTGACGGTGCTGGCATGTTTTATTACGAACATTTAAGGCGCAGTTTGGCTGGCAATTATATTTCGTTTTTTGACATGATTATCGCTGCGTTAGCTGCTTTATTTGGTGTTGGCGGGTACAGTGGCAAACAGCTTTTTACTTATAAGCGCAAGGCGCGCGTTAAGCCGTTTCCGATTACTGAAAATTCAGTTACAAACTATGAACCGATCACTGACCAACTGATTGATACTTTTGAGACGGTAACAGTTATCAAAAGCAGCTCAAGCTCCGGCGGTTCAGGCGGTTCGTCATTTTCAAACAGTTCAGGCGGCGGCAGTTTTAGAGGTGGCGGCGGGAAGTTCTAGATTATCATTATTGCTTAATTAATCGTTTTAAGTTTAAGAGGTGAGGTATGTCATCAGCTATTCATAAATGCCCGAGTTGTGGTGGTAATTTAGTATTTGATGCTTCAGTTAATAAAGTAACATGCGGTGCTTGTCATTCTCAATTTAGCGTATCTGAAATTGAAAGCTTTCATGAAAAAAAAACACTAAAAGATGCACAGTACAAAGCGCAAACGCATGGTTATCACTGCCAAAATTGCGGTGCTGAAGTTGTCACCGAAACAGAGACATCATCTGCTTTTTGCTATTATTGCCATAGTCCAGTTCTGTTTACCGATAAGATGATGGGCAACTATGAACCAGACTACATCTTGCCATTTAAAATAACAAAAGAACAAGCCAAGACGATTTTTTCAAAATGGATAAAAAAGTATAAGTCGGTGCCAAAGGGCTTTGCATCGCATGACCATCTTGAAAAAATAACAGGCATTTACATACCCTACTGGATGTCTGATGCCAGTGCCAGTATCTATAAAAGTGGTATCGGCGATCTTGTTACAATGAAAAGAAAAGGAGACAAAGTTTACACGACGACAAAGCGTTTTCGCTTTCAGCACAGTTGTATAGTTAACATAGCACATGTCAAGACAATTGCCTCTGACAAAGTTGATCAAGCGCTGATCAACAGCGTTGAAAGTAATACAAAAGGCAAGTTAGAAGACTTTTCAACAGCTTATTTAAGTGGCTATTTTTCGCAACGCTATACAATTCTGCGCGAAGACGTCAGAAAAACCCACGAAGACGTCATACAGCGCTGTGTTCGAGGTGTGGCAGATGAGCTCCACTATTATGAGAATGTTCAGTATGATCGCGACGAAGAAGTGATTGACAGTATAAAATGGTCGTATGTTCTGTTACCCATGTGGATACTAACCTACAATTTTAAGGATAAAGTGTACGTTTATGCACTCAATGGCGAAAGTGGTGAGTCGTTTGGCGAAATACCGATTGACTACAGCAGAAAATTCTTGCGTTTTGTCATCACCTTTGTCATTATTTTAGCGGCGTTATTATTTTTGTTTAACCATTAATATTAGGTAGACTGGTATGATAAAGAAGACGATCTTATTTAGCGCATTAGTGATTTTGCTATTGACATTGCCGAGCTTTGCAGCAGGCCATGTGCGTGATGACGCTGGCTTGTTTGACAATGTAGAATTACTAGAACAAAAGTTAACTGAACTAGAAGAAATCTTAGGCTATCCGTCATATATTTATACAACCAATCAACCATTTGCTGAAGATGCGCAAACGGCGACCAATTTACTTTTAATGGATAAAGTTGGCAAAAATCAAAATGGCACGATATTTACTATCAACATGGCGACGCGCGATTATCAGTTTTCGACATCAGGGCCAGATTTACAAATCGATAAATTGTCTGATGCAGATATTAAAAAAATGATTGATGGCTTAGGTAAGTGCTTAAAAAATGGTGACTTTGATGGCGCGGGTATATTTTATTGTAAACAATTGAGGCTTAGTTTAGATGACAATTATATTTCGACTTCAGAAACGACTGCTGACACAAGCGTAGCTACAATCTTTAACACAAGTTTTGCCAAAATCATCAATAATATAGAGGAGATATTGCACATTGCCTTTTACGCCTTAATTTTAGCCTTTGGTTACAACAGCGATGTGTTTACAGGTTATGAGTACAGTCCGAAACCTAAGCCTTATTTGTATAGTGAAAATGTAGATGTTGACTATGCACCTAAAGTTAAAGAATTAATTGACACGATTGAAACTGTGACAGTCGTAAAAACTGAAACACATTCCACGGTCTCTAGTAGTCCTGACACTGATAGTAGTTTTGATAGATCTAGTAGTTATGGCAGCTCGTCATATTCAAGTAGATCAGGTGGCGGTGATTTTAGAGGTGGCGGCGGCAAGTTTTAGATGGTATAATAGAAGTAATATAATAACAAACATAACGTTATTTTAAGATAGAAGGAGGCGAGATAACCATGATTGTTGGCAATTCAGTTAGAAAAGTAGATGCGCATGCCAAAGCGAGTGGTGCCGAAAAATACGTGGTTGATTTAGATATTAATCAATATTATCAAACTGCGTTTATTCGTTCTGACAGACCGCATGCAAAAGTATTAGAAATTGTTTATCCAGAGATGCCAGACGGCTATTACTATGTCGATCATCGTGATATTACTGGCAATAACGAGGTGCATATTGTGCTAGATGATATGCCAATTTTTGCAGGTGGCATTGTCAAGTACATTGGTGACCCAATTGCCTTGATTGTCGGTAAAGACAAAGCCGTTTTAGAAGAATTGGTTGCTAAGACGAAGATAAACTATCAAGATTTACCAGCCATTATCAACCCAGCAGATGCGGTTGACAAACACTTTGAATACAGCTTTGCAAAAGGGGATTATGAAAGCGTTTTAGCAGAAGCTGACGATGTCTACGAAGAAACCTTTGTAACGGGCATGCAAGAGCAGGCCTACCTTGAAACGCAGGGCATGATCGCCTATTATAAAGACGATATTATGACGGTTAGAGGGTCTTTACAGTGTCCTTACTACGTCGAGCGTGCTGTTATGCAAGCGCTTGGCCTGCCAGCTGAACGCGTACAAATTATTCAAGATACCATGGGTGGCGCCTTTGGTGGCAAAGAAGATTATCCTTCAATTTTAGGTTGTCAAGTAGCAGTAGCTGCTTATAAAACTGGTTTGCCTGTGCGCGCCGTATTTGAAAGACGCGAAGATATTATTGCAACCAGTAAAAAACACCCGTCAAAGAGTCATTATAAGGCAGCGATTAAAGATGGCAAAATCACTGGTGTCAGTGTTGAAATTCGCTATGATGGCGGTGCCTATTCGACGTTGTCATCAGTTGTCTTGCAGCGCGGTTTAATTAGTTCAACAGGTGTATATACATTTGATAATTTGGCGATACATGGCGATGTTGCGGTAACACATACCGTACCAAATGGCGCTTTTCGTGGGTTTGGTGCTCCACAGGTGTTCTTTGCGATTGAGATGTTTATGAACCACGTGGCGGATCATCTTGGTGTCGACCGCCTTACCTTTAAGCGCGAACACTTGTCAAAACAAGGTGATCGCACTTCAACCAATGGCATTTATCATTTTCCAGTGCCAGTTGCTGCAATGATGGATGAAGTCGTCAAAAAAAGCGATTATTATAACAAGAAGAAAAAATATAGCAAAAATCAAACGGGACGCTATCGTCGTGGCATTGAAATGTCGCATTATTATCATGGTGGTGGCTTTACTGGCAATGGTGAAATAGAAATTATCAAAGCCGTTGCCAAGGTTAAAAAACACGCCGATGACAGTGTTGAAATACTGGCTGCTAATACCGACATGGGACAAGGTATCTTTACGACATTTCGAAAGATAGCTGGTAAAGTGCTCGATATTCCCTATGATCAAATTATTTATCATTACCCTGATACATTAAGGGTACCCGACTCGGGACCAACGGTAGCATCGCGTTCAATTATGATCGTCGGTGAATTGATTAGACGCGCGGCGCTTAAATTGAAACACGATTGGCAGCCTGGGGTTGAGCAAGTCTTTGAAGAACGCTTTATTCCAGCAGATTATATTATTCCATTTGATATTTCTCGTTTTCAGGGTGATGCTTATCCATCGTTTTCATATGGCGTTGTCGCCTGCGAAGTTGAAGTTGATATGTTGACAGGACTGCACACCTTATTAGGTGTCTATGGCAGTTATGATGTTGGCACACCAATTGATGAAAATATTGTCATCGGTCAATTAGAAGGTGGCGTTATGCAGGGCATTGGCCATTCTTATATGGAAGAAATGTATGTCGATAGTAAGGGGCGAATCAGAAATAATAGTTTTACTGACTATCTGTTGCCAACGGCATTAGATGCACCGATGCTCGATATTTCGACCTATGTTGAAGAATATCCAGAAGGGCCATTTGGCGCTAAAGGCTGTGGTGAACTGCCGGTAGTTGGTGTTGCTGCTGCTTACATTGGCGCTTTAGAGTACTGCCTTGGCAAAAATGTCAGTGAAATGCCAATGACAGTAGAACGCACCTTTGCGCATATAAGGGGGGAAGTATAATGTCAATTAAATATACGCTTAATGGCATCAAAACCGAATACAACGGGCCGTTAAATATTAGTTTGCTCGATGTCATTCGTGAAAAGCATCAACTAACTGGGTCAAAAGCTGGTTGTAAAGAAGGCGAATGCGGCGCTTGCTCAGTAATTATTGATGGTCAACTGGCAAATTCTTGCCTTATTGCGATGGGGCGAGTGGCTGGTTGCGATGTCTTGACCATTGAAGGCTACGCTAAAACCGAACGCTTTAAAGTGCTTGAAGAAGCTTATGCTGAAATTAGTGCTGTACAATGTGGCTTTTGTATACCAGGTATGATCATGGCGTCTGAAAGTTTA
>PDWI01001800.1_pt1 | contig 33352 bp, 21 predicted proteins | sample 1430891 | NCBI WGS metagenome assembly PDWI01 (sample SAMN01162508, study PRJNA174530) | Oral metagenome, whole genome shotgun sequencing project. | biome: Marine environment; feature: Marine mammal; material: Swab sample of the gingival sulcus; isolation source: swab sample of gingival sulcus... | reverse complement strand
AAAGGGTCATTTAGCTTAGTAAACGCCCCTATTTCAGCCTTCGCAAGCCTCGAATTCAAACTTTCTATACAGAACGCTGCTCAAGACTTTGACTTTATGAACAGACACTAGTTATATTTATTTGTATCTATATTCAAAAGGAAATTCATAAAAAGAAAGACACGACACTTTAAATTTCCCATCCTCCTTTTCTATGTAACTTGCGAGATAATTTAACCCTCCCAATACTTTACTTTCATTACTTATCTTTTTTATAGTGCCAACATCCCATTGTTCAATTAATGAGCACATGTATCGAGTATCGTAATCAAAAAAATTATTGATTACATTTTGAGACGTGTCATCTTTTAAAATAATTTCTATTTCATCTCCTGCTTTTTTATGATATCTAATATCAAAATCACTATTCCAAACCCGACCTATATAACTACCATCTTCAACACCATTAGCCTCTAAGACATAAAAAAACTCCGTATTATTCAAATTTATACTATCCTTTAACGCATTAAAAACTTTCTGCCTTAAAAATGCTAAAGACGTTAAAGGAATAAGGTGGTCTGTTCCTAACGCTTTATAATATTCTTTCTGTGTCTTTGATATTTTTTTTAATATCAATGTGTTATGACAGCTTACTTTGCAGCCCGAAAAAAAGACTATAGCAATAAAATAGATTAAATATCTCTTCATGATTACTTGTATCTGAATGGCACCTTTTTTCTTCGAGCTTAACATCTCCCTGCTCAGCAACCAAATAGTGCTTGTCCATAAATTCAGCGTTTTGAGAAGAGAGTGACTTTATGGAGAGACACTAACTACCCAAAGGTAGCGATTTTTGGGGAAATGATACGCTCCCGGAAAGACTTTACCCGATAAAATCCGCCCCCACTCCCACGTACAAACCGAAGGTGTAGCTCTCATACTTTGATTTTCCATGCCATAAAATTGGGCTATGGGAAAAATCCCGGCGAGATGGGGTTGGTAGAAGGGATATGGTTATTTGCTCGGAGAGATAGAAGAACAAGATTAAAATACCCGACCATGTTAAGGCGATTAAACGATATTGCCAAGTTCCCGGAACAGGATAAAAATTGCATCCTTTACTCCATTGACGAAATACCTAACAATGTAAAAACTCAAAGGATTGAATACCTAAAAAAGCCCCGTTGGGGGCCTTTTAAACACGCATTAATATTGGAAGTGATATTTCTGGGACAATAAATCAGTCTCTAAAACATTATTTAATTTAGTTTCAAAATTACCAATAGCGTAATTCACTTCTACAAATAACTCATAATTACCTTTTTTTAAGTACGGAGCAAAGTCTTTAACTGCAAATTTTACAACCTTAACAAACCCTTCATTTGGCGATAGCTTAACTGTGTTATCGCAATCTAAATGGATTGATTCCAAATCTATAATCGCATCACACGGGAAAACTTCATATCTATTACCAAAATCATCCTCAGCCTTTATTCCAAGCAAGCTAGTGCAAATATCCTGATTACCAATCTTATAGCATGTTATATCTTTCAATCCCTTGTTAAATATGCTCATACTTAACAAAACTGAATCTCCCTCATAATTAAAGTTATTAATCTCTAATAATACACCTTCTTCATTTTGCGACAACAAAGAGATGGGTAAAAACAAAAAAACAAGCAGTAGTAATCTCATTGTATTCCTATTTTATAATTATGGGTGTAAAAATTGGCTTTAATTGCTTTGATTCCCAATACTTCTTGACATTTGACCTTCCGATATCTTGCCTATAGGCCTTAGTTTCAAACGCCTTTCCAGACTCTTTAAATCTACCGTTTCCATTATCATTAACTTTGTTGTTGCCAAAATGTGTACCTTCATGTAGTAAAATTGTCCGTCAGGGTCTATAAAACGTATATGGATTATTAAAGAATGTTCGGTATGGAGACCAGCCTGGTGCTTTCTCTGCCATTGGATCCACATTAAACCATCTTCCTATTCTTGGATCATATTGCCTGAACGTTGTAGCATAGTGATTTCCTGACCCTTTTATTTCATTATCAGATAGATAGGAGGCAAACAGGAAACGGTAATCCCTTCCATAAACCTCTGTGTTTATGGGACACCCACGGCTCAAAACCGCCCCTAACTGATCATTCGTTACCCAAGCTCCGTCCATAACTACCCAAAGATAGCGATTTTAGGGGAAATGGGGGGGGGCAATTGACTCCTTTTTCTTTGTTATAAATTGATTCGATTTTCTCTTCAGGAGCCTATAAGAAAGGTAGAGACTATTTCCTCTGCTTGAGATACGAGTCATCCTCATCAACAACAAGGAATTATGTTTTTTTACAATAAGGATAGTCAAGAGAGGGAGAGAAGAGGCTCTAGGGATCTGGCACTACAAATACGACCTTATCTATCGAATACTTTTCAGAAAAAATATTCAAATATTTCTCTACTTCCCGAAAATATTTGCAATTCTTTATTTGGATATTGTCATTACAAAAGATTCTTAACCCCCTAAAGCGAACAAAATCTAGCATTACATATACTTTTTCTTTGTTTGATTCATTATAGGCAATTTTTATTTCCTTCATACCTCTCTTAAATTGATTGGTAATCTCATCAGAATTTATTGAAAAGCCCTCCTCGTCAAAAAACAACACTCTTTCTAAATAAATCCCCATATTATATGATAACTCTTCGCATGGCGATCGGTGTGCTGTTTCATAAATAATATGATCTCCTAATCGAACTGTTAGGATTCTATTTTCATTACGCAAAATGATCTCATCCTTATGGATGTTGATTTTCTTTATTGTTGTATTGAAACACTCTGGGAATTCATGTGTATTAGCAAATAAGATCAAATCATTAACACCACTTGGATAATCGTAATAGTCCCAATAATAGCCCTCTACTATTTGCCCTAACCCCGGATAATCATACTTATGCCGATTTACCCTACTATTACCGCAAGAAATCAGAATTACAAAGAGAGGGAGAGAGATAAATATGAATTTCATAAACTATTTTTTATGAGGAAAGAATTCATTCTTCCATTTATTGTACAACTTTTTTTTACTACTTAGTGTGGGGAAGACTAAGGTTACAATGTATAACCTTGGTGATTTTGAGACATAAATACGGGTGTTATAACCTGATTTCATATTTCCAAAGCCATAATTTTTGTTTCTGCTATACCTATTTCTACCCCAATCTAATTTCCCTTTCATTGCTGAATTATTTCCGTAGACTTGATAGTAGCCACTTGCTCCTTCGTAGCTAAAAGTATAATCATTATCATCACTAAATCCCAGAATATTCTTCTTAAAAGGCAACCCTATGTCAAAATTGGTGGATCGCTCAATAGGTTCTTCCCCTGTACTTTGATCGTACTCTTTTATATACTTTGCATAGTTTATAAAAGTCTGATCAATCTTTTCATAGAGCTTCCCTTCTATGGTCTTCAGATTCTTCACCTGACCAAATAAGCTATAATAGATATCTCCTTCTTTATAAGTTTTTCCCAAGTATTTTCCCTCAATTCCTTTTTCTACCATATTCATAGCTGAGTAAATATCTTTATTGTATTTCTTTTCACCTTCTTTTGTTTGATACCAATCGTCCAACGCCCCATTGAGATCAACCCTGTTAATCGGGTTGTTTTGAACAAAGTTATAAGGTGATAACCACTCTCGCTGTTCCGCTAATGGCTCAACACTAAACCATCTTCCTATTCTTGGATCATATTGCCTGAACGTTACAGTATAGTGATTTCCTGTTTCTTTTATTTCATTATCAGGCAGATACGACCCAAACAGGAAGCGGTAAGACGCATCAGAAGCACTGGCACTGCGGCCGCACAACAAACTACCAAAAGGATAATAATCGTTAACCTGATCTACCGATAACCGATAAGGACCTGTTACCGATCCCTGCGGCGATAGAGCCGCATACTTCACATCCTTTACCACCGTACGCACACTTCCCAAATGGTCGGTTAACTCGTACTGCTTATCCTTTACCTTGCGAAAGGCTATCATGGGCTCTGGAAGCGTTACCGTTTTGCGGATGACCTGGGTAGGGAGCTGCCCACTCAACACATACCCGCTGGTGTTGGTCTCGGACACAATCTCATGATAGGGGTCCCCCTCCGGAAGAAAGGCTAACCCCAGCGAGTCGGCCTTGGCAATACCGATATTCCCATTGGGAGTGCGCCGTATGGCTCCCGTAAGGGTGTTATTGAACTTTTTCAATTCCATCAACGGAAAAGAGTAATAATACAACCCACTCTTAGCCGGCAGGATCTCATCCTTTGCCGAGAGAATCAAGTAGTCTCCACAAGGGCTAAAGTCAAAACAGGTATGAGGTTCCAAATTCAAGTTATCTACTATTATTTCTTCGTAAGGAATGCTGCTAATATAATCATTTTTTAATTCATGGACCACAAGGGTGCGCTCACTGAGGGTCATACTGGTGGTTTTATCCACCATCCAGGCGATATATCGGGTATCTGTGGAGACCTGAATTTCTCCAACAGCCCGGCTATCCGTGCCGTTGAAGGTGTGCACAATATGGGGATCACCCACTTCTCCTCCCGGCTTAATTTTTATGGCACACAAATGGTTACTGCCATGGGGCAGGCCTGTATTTTTGTTCTCGTACTTACTATAATAGATCACGGCAAAGGAATCTTGTTGAGCGATCTCAATGCCGGCAAAACTATAGCCAATCCCCCGGCTATCATCCAGCAACAAATCCTTTCCCGGGGCAAGGGTTTTCCGGTCAAACTCCCGGGCATAAAGTTCTCCCAAGGTATTCCGATATACGAGATAGAGCTTGTCGCTGTCACCGGGAACCCTTATCAAAAGACTTTGGGCTGTTTCATCCATATCCAGTGAAGGGAGAGGGACGATTCCCGTTCCCGAGCCCACATAACTATGGCCGGAAGTGTTTGCAAAGGCAACATACAACGTATCCTCTTCCGTCATATACATCGACAGGTTTTGGTCGATAAGATACTCACTACTATGTCCCAACTCCGGAGGGTTGGTTGCATTAAAACTCTTCCGCTCAAGATGACATACCGAAGGACTACTTATCTTATCCAAGGTAGGAACAACCCATTCGTACCCCCCATATTGAAATGCTTCTTCCAAATGATGATAGGTGTTAACCCTCTGTTTGTCGGGATACAACGTGTCCTGTCCGCTCGCATAGTCCTGGTATTCTCTTTGTCCTATCGTGTGCACCGTTTTATCAAGGCCTATTCGTTGGGTTCCATAAATCGGACGTTCTATCAGGTTCCATGAGGCGATCCATGTATTATTTGCTTTTTCGATGGTTCGTGCATAAAGGCCCATGATATTTCCTGAGGCATCCCGCACATAAAAAGTGCTCTGCATCCCTTCAGGATAGCTGTTTTGATCGTACACGTCTTTTCTAACCCTGTTTCCGTGTGCATCATACATAAAATCGATAACCGTTACGGCGTCTGATGCACTGCGCACTATTTTATCCACCTTTCCATAGGAGGTCCAGGAGATCTCTAACCGGTAATCCACAGAGGATTCTGTAATCAGGTTGCCGATCTTATCGTAAGTATAGCTAATCCTTCCGGTAATATCATGGCATGTTCCGTCCGCGCTGTTTGAGCAGTGATCGATTACCCGGGAAAGTTGATTGCTTCCCTGTTGGTATGTATAAGAAAGATTATCAATAGCTATGGCTGTCCTCATTCTTGTTTTTCGGTTTAGTTCTTGCAGATTTCCGTTTTTATCATAGCTGTAATCGGAATGATAATCCTGAACCTCTTCCCACGAGGTTGCGGCCTTTATATTCAGGGAAGCCTCTTTGATCCGGTTAAGAAAATCGTAGGTATATTGAAAGCCCAGGGTTGTATCCTTATAGACCTGACCTTGATTTTCAACCTTGCTGTTCCGGAACGACCAGGAAGCAATATTTCCATTATACAGGTGCTTTTCCTGAAAGCTGTTTGCGCTGATAAAATTCGGATAATAGCTGTTTTCAAAGTCATTTTCATAATATCCCAAACTCATCCCAAAACCATCTTTAGGGAAGGGACTTGTATCATTTCCATCCTGCCCCGGGTCTTCTTCGGGGCTCTCAATGGCATTGTTAATAGCCTTTAACCAGCCCTGTAGGGTATAGGTGTAATCCATTCCCTGGATACGATCTTCTCCTATTTCAATCCGTTTTAGTGGACCGTGGGCAAAATAGTCATAGCCGGCATCCTTTTCCCAAATAAGATGGTCTCTGGAGGTTTCACACTGTATCAACCTGTTATCCTCGTCGTAATGGTAGCGGTGGAAGAAACGATCTTGGTGGTACTCATTATAGGCCACTTCCGTTACTTTTCCGCTTATCAGATCATAGGTGTAGCGGAGGTAATTGTCCCCAAGGCCGGGGAGGTGTTGTACAATCCACTCCACATTCCCATGCGGATCATAAGAGTACACGGTTTTCACTCCTTCATGGTTGTAAGAGTAGCTTACTCGATTATGGATAAAGGATTGTGGCTCGCCGTAATAGGTGATGTTTGAGGGGGTGCTGTATACGGTATATACCTGTTCGGAATTGGACGTTGCATCGGGAAAATCGGGATCATCCAGCTGAGAGGAGATGTTTGATATATTCCGGGTAATTCCGGTTTCAATCACTCTTCCCAAGTCATCATATTTTGTATAGGCATAATGAAGGGATGTTAACTGCTTTTCATTTTGGGAGAGCCTTAATTGCCCCATGCTGTTGTACCAGAAATTGGTGGTTCCGCCATCGGGAGTGGATTGGGTTACGAGTTGCCCCATGGCGTTATACTTATATTGGCTTTGCAGTTCATGGGAGGGGTGGGAAGAAAGGTTATTCCCTTCGTCCACGCCTTGAGGAGGTACGGTCTGCACCAAATTTCCGGCTCTGTCGTAGTAGTAGAGTGTAAAGTGATAATAGGAGGCGGAGAGGGAGACTTCCAGTTCATCCTCCAGCTCTGCATTAAGACAGTCGGTATCAATATGGTGTGCTCCGAGGACTTCCTGGCGTTGAACGCACTCCTCAAGTTGAGCGTACAGGTTATCTTGTAATTGGGGAACGTTAAAGCGTTGTTTCGGCATGACGTTTACGGGTTCTATCGCATACTCTCCGGTAAATCGAAAGGCAAAATCATAGGAGTGCAGCATGGTATCTGCTACGGTAAACATCATCCAATCGGAGGAGGGACAATGGTTTGCGTCGGTATATCTTACGCGGTAGCTACCCTGCCCAAGGCCTGTTATAAGGGGGGCATTGGTTTCTCTATAGTCCTCAAAATGAATTGCGTTATTCTTCTTTTTTTGCCAGGTAAAGGTGTAAGGTTCTTCTCCCTCGCCGGGATATGCCTGTGCGCTGCAATGCGCTACCTGTACGGGGGCAGAGAAACCTAAGGGACCGGGCTCTGATACAAGGATGGAACGCTGTGCGACACAACCTCCCCCCGAAACGGTTACCGTATAGTTGCCCGCAGCCAACTGGGAACAACATGCCGAAGAGCCCACTTCATTGCCAAGGGCATCTTCCCAATGAAAAAGATGTGGCATGATTCCCCCGGAGGAAATGGCACAAACTTCTCCATCCATACTCCCATAACAACGGCAATCTTCTGATGAGAGGGTTAATGAGATTGGTGGAGAATTAAGAACCTCGAAGTCAAGTTTTCTTGAACATTCGGTATCCATGTCCACTACCGCGATTGCGTAGTTTCCTTCCACAAGTGGAAGGGTAGAAGAGCCGGAAGAGGTCGATTCACTAATAATTGTTTCCGCTCCATTTTCATATTTTGACCAGGTAAATTTGTAGGTCGAGGCGTATGGTGTTCCATCCGAACTGGTGGTTCGGGCATTTACGGTGACATTTGCAACGGATTCGCCACAGGTATTGTTCCCGGTTATTTCAACCGAGAGAAAGGGGTTCGTAATCTCTTTTTCCAACGTGTGATATCCACATCCGTCGCAATCCAGGTTTTTATAATGGAAGGAGTAGGTGCCATCATGAGCTGTCAACGTCAATGCATGGAGGGTGTCCGGCAAGTTCTCCCCTGTCCAATAGTAATCATAGTTTCCTTCGGTTGGGCTAATGGTGGCCGTAATGCTTCCCTCTGCTTGGGCGATGCAATCTGCATCGGAGGAGGTAAACGTTACATGGCTCTTGTGGACAAAGGTATGTTCCACTTCCGTTAAGACACAGTTATTGGCGATGGTATATTCGTAAAATATTCCCACATCACCGTTGGAGGTCACACGATCCGGATAGAATATTCCGTTTTCAACCCCCTCTCCGTAGAACCTTCCTCCTTCCGGTTCAGCCCTGAGGATAACGGGGTCTGAATAGGAGCAGTAGCATGCTTCCAAAAAGATATGTATTGTAGGGGGCATAGCAAATACACTCTCAATGGCACCCAGGTCGGAACGACTAAAGGAAGGCCTTGGCCTTGGGTCGTCATTGATATCCGAGTGAAGATTATCTTCAGGATTCCCTTTGTTTAAACAGGGACTACTACAGTACAGGGTGTAGTCATCGTGAAGGGGGTCTTTGAAGTTAGGATCATCCACAAAACATCCTTCTCCGGAGAAGGGGTAATTCCGGCTTAAGCAGCAATAGGTTAAGGCAAGCGTATTTGTTGTTCCCTCATTATCAAAGGTTATTTCACTGCCTCCCCTATTCCCATGGATAATGGAATTTTGAATATTCACGGAGGTATTAATGCCGTAAAGGCCTACTCCTCCACCAAGCCTGTTGTTATTCGTCGCTCTTTGGGAGGGTGTTCCGGAGGGATCCTCTTCGTAGTACGAGATATACACTTTATTGGTGGTGATGGTGGTGTGGTTGATGTTCAAAGATGCTCCTGTTACAGTATTTGCGGTGGCACAGTATATTCCACCTCCCCGGCTGAAGGCCTGATTCCGGTAGATCAAGCAATTCGTTATGGTGTGTCGAGAGTTACTCCGAATATAGAAGCCTCCTCCATACCGGTCGTTGGCTTCATTATGGTGAATTTTTGACTTGTCAATAGTTAAAATGGAGTGTTCATCCACATAAATCCCCCCTCCCCAATAGGCTTCATTATAACAGATCTCCAATTTTTTAAGTGTGGGAGAAGCATTTCTAAGGGTGATTCCACCACCATTATTTCCCACGCCTTTTCCATTTTTAATGATGAATCCACGAACCTCACAATGGGGGGTAACCCCGGAACAGGTGAGGACACAATTCTCTTTTGTTGAACCGTCGATCACGACGCTCATTTGGTCACGAGAGAAGGAGGGGTCGTATTGATCCTTTGTGGTGAGAAGAATATCTTTGTTGAGAAAGATGGTTTCATCGTAAATACCATACCCCACAAGCACAATTTCTCCATTCATCGCACCTTGAATTCCCCGGGATATGGTCTTAAATGGTTTCTCTTCCGTTCCATCACCGGAGGAATCATCGCCCCACTTCTCCACATGGATAACACGACACGCTACCGGCGTAAAGACGGAAGAGACTTCAGACGTATTACTGTTGGAATCAGTTGCTGTGGCCACATACGTGGCCTCACAGTGAGCATATTCTGCAGAAATGAACCATCTCCCATTTTCATCGGGTTTATCTTCCCCTATTTTTCGGTAGGGGTTTTCGTGGGTTCCCATAAAAAGCTCAACAAAACCGGCTCCCTGTGCTAAACCTTCGAATTGATAACCATTACTAGCCTCTATTGAAGGTGGTTTTCGGCCCTGATTTCCATTCCCCTCTATTTCAATAATATTCCTTAGGCCCGAAGAAGTATTTCCCAAAAAAGCATTCTGATGAGAGGAGGAATCCACCTCTATTCCGACAACATACCCCCCATCTACAATTCTGTCATAAGCATTAAAATAAACACCACCGGGTCCTTCACCTACTCTGTTATATGTACTGTTATGGATGCTCACCCCCACATAATTATCATTAACGGGTATCCTTTTCCAATCCCATGAGAACTCACAAGTTGAAGCAATAATATTACCGTTACTCCCCGCTATATAGACTCCCTTATGAAGATCGTTAAACTCACAATGAGAGAAAAGGGCTCTAGCTCCCGATAATAAGGCTCCTGACCCTTTTGCTCCAGAGGAAAATCCCGTTTGTCTGAATTTACAGTATTGAAAATCCATCATTCCTCCTTGTGAAGGGGGAAAGGTGTTGATGGCGTAGGTTTCACTATTGTTTGAGCCCGATGAGCCATCAATTTGAAAGATGACATTCTGAAAGACACAGTTTACCGGTTGATTAACGGCAATAATTTGATGTGTTAATCCATTTTGTTGTACCTTTTTGTGAAAGACCAAATGATCCCATAAAATCGTTTGGTTCGTGTTCGGTTGAAGATTAACGCTACTGCATGAGAAGTCTGTTTGAATGATCTCTATGGGGGCGGTAACTATCCCCCCATATTCGTTAAGTCCGCAAATTGAAACGGCTTTATCAATATCTATGGGGCCATGCGCCAATAGGATTTTATGATGATCGGCATCTTGCGGCTTAATCCTAAACTGAATATTAAAATGGTTATTCCCACTGGTATTAATTTTGTACATGACATACCGTAAGGTGTATTTTTTAGAATAATTATGGTTATTGATGCTATCGATAATTTCGGACAGCGGCTGGTCGCCATTGTTTGCGACAATATATGTTTCCGGATTATCAATGGATATGATATGCGGCTCTTCAATGGAACCGTTGTAGGTAGAAACACCGTAATCATCAATGGCCTCAATAAAATACGCAATATCATCACTTTCAAGCAGATTCTCAGAAATATAGCAAGAGTAATCTCCTCTTTTTTCGGAAACCATCACCCGTTTCGTATAGGCGACATCCATTACACTTTTAAAATACAGGTTGACCTTGTCGATGCTGTTTGTTGAATCCGTCACATTTGCAACAATCCGAACAGGAGACCCCATAACTGCGTGATCAACAGTATCGTGAAGTATAACGGAGGGGGTGTTTTCAAGGACGGAGATTATCCAAGGGTTTTCCTGGTAATTTCTGGGAGAGACGACAACCCGGCTACTGTCATAGGCTTTTATAAAGAATTCCAATCCCGGGGGGGAGAGTAACTCTTGGGGAACACGGAATGAATATAGGCCATTGCCGGTATCATACGGTAAAATATCTGATTCGGTGCTTGGTATTGTCCTTGTCTTGCAACTTAATAGGGCATTAGGCTGACAATCCGAGCCTGTACCACAATAGATGTGGGCCGTAATAGAGAGGTCATTGGAGGGAGAGACAGCGTTTCTCAGCAGTAATTTCGTTTCCTCTGTTAAATCAATATGGATTTGTTGGCTACAGTTCTCCGAGAGGAGATAGGAGTCGCTGTCTGTAGCATTATGATGCGGTGTTGAAATTGAAAGTGTTATTTGCCTAAGGGGGGGAGTGCAGTTCTCCTGAGGGGAGCGGTAACGGATATTATACCACGCCTGAATTTTGTCCTGTATTTTCTCAAAAAGCATTCCTAAATCTTCGGGCTCTGTTGTGCATAACGTATCTCCTCCCGTTTGGGACGATAGCCGATAAAGTATTTCTTTATTGACATTCCCTAATCCGACGGAAAAAATGGGGATCCCTAACGTGTTGGCTTTGTCAATAACATTTCTTTCTGAGGTATTGTAAGCCGTAGAATTTTCTCCATCGGTCATTAGAAGAACGGCCCTATTACCATCAGCAGACACCATCCTATCCAACGCTTGCGATAGGGCCTCATACATTGGTGTATCAGCAGGTGTTTTAACACTAATACTGTCAATCGTATTGTAAAGTTGTGCTCTATTTTTTGTCAAAGAGAGATGGTTCCAAGTACAATCGGAATTGCTAAAGGCAATGATTCCTGTTTCATCCTTTACGCGCATACTATTCACAAACATCCTCGCAGCTTCCTTTAGATTTGCTATGGGATCTCCACCCATAGAACCACTTTTATCCAACACAAGATAGACTTTAATTCCCTTTTTTTCTGCCGGATCAACCTCATAAGAGAAGACCTCTATGTTGTTCTCTTTGATATGGATATTCTTTTTACCAAGGGTTGATACGGGTCTACCCTCTTCACCATGAGTGGATATGGTCATATTGATTTCTGGGAAATATGATGCATCAATCCCTTGTATTAATACGCTCAAGGTGTCCTCTTCCTCCATGTTTTCCCGAAGGGCGACAGCGGATTTTTCCCAAGATACGAAAGGCCACTCTCGGGAGTTATTTGAACCAATAACACCACGGGACGATAGGAGAATGATCATCAGTCCCATTACGAATATTCCGGCAATCTTTCTTTGTAAATAATTCATTTCGGTATTTTTCTTTAGGTTATTGATTTTTTTGAATTGTAATGCTCCCATTCTGTTCGGTACCGTTATAGAGATGAGGAGCTGTGTATTTAATGTCTTTGGGGTTTTCCGCACTGCTACAGGTTTCAACCGTGAGTAGCGGAATGAGGACGTCTATCTTGGAGGGCATTGTCCCTTCTTCCCCCGCACATTGAGACGCTATGTCAAACTCTATAAACCAATCCGATACCTGCATTCGTACCCTGTCACAGGTCTCCTCATAGTTGACAAAAAGTCTATAGTATCGTTTTGCGGCATCGAAGGAGTTTATATCCTGGCAATATTTTTTGGTACAGACGAAGGCCGCATTCATTTCGCAATACGCGGTGCACTCGCCAACGATGGCATCAACGATTTCTGTGATCATTTCAGAGCTTATGTAGTTGCTGTGTTGAAAACAACCGTCAATGACATAACATCGCTCCTTCACCATATGCGTTACCATATCACGATAGTAAGCTCTTTTTTCCTCACACTTGGAGAGGCACAAATCCTGAATACTATCGACCATTGTTTCCGTGTAGTAAATAGGATCTTTACAGGCTATAGTATCCTGGGTTACCAAACCTGTTGTTTGCGGAACATACGACATCAGGCAGTTAAAGAAGGCCATGATATCCTCCTCTTTCCAGTTTGCATAGGGGGTACATGCAGGGGGCTCCATACAGTAATCGCCATAGTCAACGACGGTAAAACAATTCATGATTTCACAGGCCGGTTTTCTGTTGATTCCCAATGAATCTCCAATATATTGGAAATATCTGAAGGCCCACAACCTATCCATAATATAAGGGTGTTCTTTGGATTCTCTAATATCATCGGGGGCACCGATAGTGAACCTTCTTGAGGGATCATATCCGGGGGTTTGTTGGGCTTCAGCCATACTGGTGATCACTTTTTCAAAGTGATAGCCTGCCATGTTAAGAAATACCTCGGCAAGATTTGCCGATCGTAATGGTTTTTGTGTGCTTGATTCCTCCTCTTCTTCAATCAGTCTGGAGAGTCGTCGCTTAACAAGCCATTCCATAACCCATCCTTTTAGTCCGGAGAAAGAGATGTTATTATCCAAAGTGGGTCTGGCCGTATTCTCCCTATTGTATATGGTTGACGATAATTTGCCATCGGGGTACGGTGGTGTGGAGACGGCGTATGAGTTTACTACCGTAGACCACAACTTCCATAATTTTGCACAAGAGTAAACGTGGTACATTCCCTGTTGTTTGGAGGGGTCAGGCAGCTCATAGGTCAACATATTGTATATAAGTTGGTCGAACTCTCCTTTATTCCAGCCGGGCATAAAACGAGCCCATTGTTCATTGTACTGTCCCTCCGTTCCGCCGATAACTTTTCGCATGAAGGCTTCAAAACTTGGATTTCCGGGGGTTGGATTCTCCGGGCAATCAAACATAGAGGGGAAGTATAAGGGTATGGTTATCACATTGCAACAAGGTGTTTGAAAATCCAAATATTTTACTGAGTCGATGTACATTGATACATCAGACATGGTATTAATCAAGTACACGCCATTGGTCGTATTAACCCTTATCAACAAGGCATGTTCCGGGGAAACCACTGTTGCGGGATCCATTGACCAGTTCTCTAGAAACGCATCATGGGAAATAGTACCATTAATAGCATCGCCCAGATCATCCCGAAACTGAAACATCTTAGAGAAAAAGGAGAGCTGTGCTTCCTCGTCAGTAACCTTATCCAACTCACGGTTGATAACTTCTATGTATGGTTCAACGGATAATGCAGGATTAAACAAGAAGGACATAGCCTCTCTCTCTCCTTGAAATAATTTTTTCTCAATGATGTAACTCCCGGGTAATAGCGGATATTCCTCCCTTAGGATAGTTTGATAGTACTCCTTACCATTAATTGTTACGATCTTTGATACATCATTGGGGTCAATAGCCTCAACGAAATGGTCGAGATAGGTTCCTTCTTGAACATCATATATGGAAACTTTTAATACATAGCCGCAGTCGACGATTCCTTCTCCACAAGGAAGGGCGATATTGGTAAGGGGAAGGCTGTATTTAAAGGACAAGGTGTCTTTGTTAAGGAGTGTAATCCGGCTATTGGTATACAAAGTGTCTTTGTTTCTATAATTGTTAAGAAGCCTATGATAGATGATTGATGAAGCCCCTTGATCGTTATCGGGTTTCATCATATGAGGATTTTCCAGATCGGTATTCAAAAGACAGGTAGCAATGGTTTTCCCGTCATTAGTGGTATATTTTACGGAATATATGCCGTTGGGGTCTTTGATGATGGTTTTTGTGACAGATGCTGCATTGGGGGCTTCGTCTCCAAAGATGCCGGCTAACTCATCTTGTGACGGAGAGACATACCAGAATTGTGTGGAATGTGCCGACCCCGCTTTGAACATAACCCCCGGTTGATTCTCTTCTGAAATACGATGGGTCCCATCGTTGGTATATCGGGTTCTACGGTATGGGAAGTGAAACGCATTGGCAATTCGTTCCGTATCATTCTCTTCGTAGTAGATGATGGAAGAATCGCTAAGAGGATCCGGGTTAGATCTTGTCTCTTCCGTATCAAAGTTTTTTACACTATAGGAGGTTCCCTGTTCGTCCAAGACGTAATCCGTTTCATAACCGGCCAAGCCTCCGGTTTTGGGTTCCGGAAGCGTGGTTATTGCCTCCCTTGACTCAAGGTCATAAATGCTTTGAATAATGACCTTGGTGTCCTTAGAAGGGAGGTATTTTTGCGATTGTTGGGGGCGATTTAGCCCATTTGCATAGGAGATAGATTCTGAAATATGATTTTTTCCTTCGGTGAAGGTTCGGGAGTAGATATAGTTATTATTTTCATCGGGATCGTCGTAGTAACAGAGGTATTCCGGTAGCGGACTGTGTTGATGATCAATAAAATCGGGAATATTAGGAGGGTACCACATCCCATGATTCAGTGGATTTGCCGCACCGTTTTTATAGGTATTTCCAATGGCTCTTATCCTCCAGATATAGTAACCGCTTCCTTCCGCTAAGGAGAAAGAGAGGCTCGTCTCTCCAGAGTCAAGACGGAGTTTTAATGCGTTTTTCCAATCTACCTGGGAACGAATACCTTGAGGGACTCCCTCCCCCGATAAATAGGCATACTCCTCCTTTGTATTATATAGTTTCATTATCTGAATCTCGTATACCGGATAATGAATGCTAAATGGCTCCCAATTAAAGGTGATTCTTTTGTCCTGGATCAACGTGGTGACCTCCCTAAAATGTTGTGCCTCCAGATTCACATCTTGTTTGTATTTTTTTACATATTGAACCGTTAACCTTAGGCTATCCTTAAGATATTCCTCCATCCTTGCCGAACCAACTTCGAGGGTATAATTGCTTACCTCCACTTGAACGCCTGAGGGTAGATCGCTGGGCTGAAAAAAGGGCAAAAGGTTCTGATTTATAAAATTCAGAGGGGTATCTTGATCTATCCTGAGGGAAAGATGCTCGGTATGTTGTTGCAGGTTTTGGCTTTTGATGGAAACATTTAACTCCAGAGAAACTGAAAAAGGTGAATCACTGAACGCATAATCCCTTCCCAAAGAGAGGTCAACCAGCATCTCAGAATGATTCAATCCAAGAATTGAAGGACTCTCCTCCATACAAACGGAAAACCCTTTTGCCAATGAACCAGCCATTTCCGCATGATTAAATATGACATATTCTTGCCCAAGAACAAATTGTGCCAGGCAGCTCAATACAACAATTACGTACGTTCTACATCTTTTCATATCTATTAGATTGAGGTTAGTATAAGTTTTCATCTGAGTAATCTATGTAATGGTATGATTGCCATCTAGGAAGCAGGTTATTTCGGCTATCAAGGATATGTGATTTCAGCGTGTTTTCTTGGAAAGGGGTCTCCCCATACGTGGGAGGTTGATAGTTAAATATCGTTTTGCTAAGTGCTCGATTCGAGTTCTTTTCATACCTATATTCCACATATTCTATATAGTTGTCGGAATGGTTATAGCGAAGATGAACACTTGTTACCCCTAAGATGGTTTTTTTTAACCAGAGGGTTACCCACAATTTCTTTTTTTGATCGATGAGCGTTGTATCAATAGTTGCCCTACAGATTTCGTCGGATATGGAGTCTGGGAAGTTGAGGAGTGCATTCTCCGTATATGCTGGACGACTGTTTAATATATTCTTAGCGTGAAAAATACTTTTGGTTTGGTGATCCACAAAATAGAGGTCCACACTATCCCCCATGTAAACATAACCCAAGGTATTTACCCGAAATTGATTTCCGTCCGTTTCAATATCTACTGCTCTTTGATCTGATAACAGTCCCTCACTGCCATAATTGAAGACGCTGTACTGCTGAGAAAATCCCCTTTGTTGTTGCTGTTGGAGCCTCTCCGATATAAGCTGTAATGTCTCAATAATTGATTTCGTGGTTTGGCAGTATCCAATGAGGTGAAGGGAGAACACCAAAACCATTAGGGTTATTATCCTACTCATAGCCATTCCTATTTTTCTCTTAATGTTCCTTTTTGGTTATAATGATTTTCTTGAATTGCATTTACTCCCCGAGAGGTTTCAATTTCCTTTCTAATGAGCTTTCCTTCACCATCATATTGGTAGATCAGGGCAAAATGTTGATCATCCATTTGGGCAACCAATTCAAAGGTATTGGGATTATATACGAATGTTCTACCCATTGATTTTGCTGGTACAATTCTTATATCGTCGATATAAGTCTCCAGGATGTGATTTAGTTTTATACAGACCGAGGCATGCTGTGTGGAGGCGACATTGGTCAAATATCCGGAATAGAGATACCACCCATTGACATAGGCCTCTACGGTCATGGGTTTCCTATCGATAATTTGATCTTCCGTTTCATATCGCACTACAATTTTATTGTCATAGGGTGTTTTTAACCAGAATTTTATGGAAAGGCTATCCCCTTCAACCATATTATGGCTCCTATACTTCCCACAGAGCATGAGATCGGTATCTTTAACTTTATGAGAAAACATGCCCGTGTGTGATTGTTCCAATGTCGTTGTAAAGGCATTATTTTCGGATTCAAAATCTTCGAAATAGAGTGATGAGGCATGACAGTTTACACCACTAATTGAGATGAGATTTTTCGAATGATTATACTTGTTGGCGGAATAAATATTCAATATATTTTTAGACTCCAACGGTTCTCCATGGGGAGAGTACTTGGTAATCTCTTCCAGCAACTTCCATTTCGGATTCTGAACGCCCTGTTCGTAATTAAAAGAGGATAATGGCTCCCGGGTATAACCTGCTGCGTAAATACGCGCTGTTTCGGATCCTAAAATACTCTCTAGCTCATCGTTATAACTATAACTCTGCCAAGGAAAATAACTTTGGTAGATCATTTCATTGGTATACGCGTTGACCCCATACTCATCTTTTTCATAAACATCTAATTGCCAGTCTTTTTTGTATGTTTGGACCGATGATGAGACAACGTTGTCAAAGGGGTTCTCTGGGTTTTCTAAGGGGTTATGCCCATAGGTTACAACCTCTTGAGCCACAGACAATAGTTGGTTGGTGTTGGTTCGCCGATTGGCTATTTGCCCCATTTCTGTATAAGCTTCCACACTGCAAGCTGGGATGGAGGTGTGGTACCAATAGCCGTGATTTTCAGAGCTTTCCATCGTTCTTTTCACAAAAGGATCAGAAGTTCTTACCACAATAGGCTGACCTGTATGGGGATTAAATGCTAAGTTCTCGGTGGTCATAAATATCCCATCTTGAAAGGTTGTTGTCTTCTTCAAGTAGGGGGGAATTTGCAATACCTTTGTTGAAGAAAGCATATTGAATTTGACTTTTCGGATGGCGATGTTGGGGAATAAGCTAAATCCGGGGATGGGAAGTATTCCGGCAAATCCGGAACCCACATCAATTTGAACTCCAAAGTCATTACTTTTCTCTTCCATAGACCGATTAAAGACCGTGAAATCTTCTTCAATTCCGGGAATATCACTATACGGATTGCTAAACCCGTCCCACATTGTCATGTTTTCTCCCGGAACGGTATATTCATAAGCTGTAAAGGATGAAGATGGAGCCGTATTATTTAAATCCGGATTATAATATCCTATACAAGAACTTCTTCGCTTCTCCTTTCCCGAGATTTGGTACTGTATAAACCGGTACCCCTGTGTCATCCATCTGAAATCCCTAAACAATTGGAATACACCCAAGTTCAGGTTAATCTTCTGCTTGACATACTGTTCCGTATCGGGTACTAAATTGGATCTACTGATGCCTTTAGGCTCATCCATAAGTGGGTAGTTGGCATCGTACGGGAAGTCTTTGGTTGTATAGTATTCAGTGATAGTGTATCCACTCTTGCTTACCACATTATGAATGCTTTGTTGAATAACTCTGGCATAGTAGACTACGGGAGAAGGGAGAAGGGATTCGGCAATGGGATTTTCTAATACTTTTAGATTCTTCCCCGAGACTAGCCGATCGTATAAATGCTGTTTTTTCTTTGGTAAAAATTCTACAAGCGCATTTTCAATCTTGGTCTTCCCTCCCGGTTCATTATCGGCAACACCGCTACTTCTCCCATTCTCAAGTACATAATGGTAGGCTGTACCGGATAGCGTCGGTCTGCCCTTTTCCAAGCCCTCATCGTAAAATAATAGCCTTTTTACCCTAATACCCCCTCCCTTCTTATCCTTAATCATAGGTATCTTGAGATAAGAGAAAGAGGGATTTAACCTATCTTCTGTCAAAAAGGTAAAATCTGTATCGTCGGCGAATGACAACGCATCACCTAAAATCATAGGCAAAAATTTCTGTAGGTACAGACCTAACACCACGTCATAATTTAACTTTTCTTTACGGTTCCTCAAAATATATTTATCAAATGGGGTTTGGTTATGCTCATGTTGGATCTTTCCTTTAAGATGGGTTCTAAAAAATCGGTGACTCGTCTTTCTGGGCGTTTCAATGGGTTCCTCTGACGTTCCTCGAGTCAATACGATGGTGATGCGATTTGTTTCATTATCAATGCGAACATCATCAACATTGGTATATCCACTGATATACTCAGATTTATCATTATCTATTGCCGGTTTTGTATAGTAAAAACCATATAGGAACTTGAAGAATATCTTATTCTTTTTTGTGATGAAATAGTCATAAATAGCCTCGTAGAGTTTCTCACAGGCTTCGTTGTCATTGAGGTCTATCCCCACATCCTCAGGATTAATCGTGTATGTTGGGTTATCCCCTAGGGGTTCATCGTAATCCAACAGGCTAATCATGGACATGGGACAGCGGTCCTGTACACTGGAATAATTCGCTTGCTCGTACTGAATATTAATTTCGCCTCCAGAGGGCAATGAGATACGTTTCAACTGCCACGCCGCCGGATCAAATTCATTCTCAGGGATATCTCCTTGATATACCCAGGGTTGCATGTTTTTATGACGAGTAACCGCATCGTATTGAATATTTCCCCAGCCGTCAAGAAGTCGGGCATCATAATCTGGATTTTGAGTAAGTGACGAATAGGTTGTACCATAACCAACTATCTCATTGATATGTGGTCCATACATACCAAGAAGGTCTTCGGTATAATCTGTTTTGTAGAAATATTCAAAATTGTATGGACTTATTTTTGTATTCTTGATGCCTTTATATTCTGTCCAGACTCTTTTGAGGGTCAATTTACCGCTTTGTTGGGTGTATGAGATCCCTGTTGGATGGTTGTTACCTCCAATGCTGTTGGGCAACATCCTTCCAAGTTCATGCGAGTATTCAAAGAAGGTTTCCTGAAGAGGTTTTGAAAAATCATTTTTGGAATATAGAATAATTCGTTCTAATTTATCCAATTGAGCCGATTCATCTTTTTCATGAAGGCTATGACAGGCATTCTGACTAGCTCCAAGTCCATCATAGCGAACTTCACCGGAGCCCTTCAAATAGGCCAACACCTCTTCCCGCTGATCAACTCCCATGGGGATATGTTCATCAAAGTCTTCTGATAACGTATTGTTTGTAACGAAAAAAGCAATATGAGTAGCCGTTTCAACAGCCTTTAAGTATACGACCTCTTTCTCTCCTTTTGAGAAGAACCCAACGTCATCCAATGGATCTGAGATCAGGTTCTTTTCATACAGAAGTCCGTTGTATGGTGTTCTCCAGAGATAAGGATCCGAGTCCAGGCTATATTTTTTCCTGTAGCAGAATCTGGTCCAAGCACCTAAATCAGCCTCGCTAATCCCGTTGTTATCAATATCTACATAATTTGAACCAAGGAGCTGTGTTAACAAAAAAATATTGGCATATGCGGTTTCATCAAATTGACCGGAATAGCGATAGATCCGTTGGTCATTGACATCATCTTCCTCAATACCGGGAGCAATGGCAAGGGCTTGATTTTCAATCCTCATCTTTTCTGTTCCAATCTGTATGCTCTTTTCATTGCGGCAAAAAACAGGGTATCCATACACCGCTTGCTGACCATTGGGGTTTACAATTAAAAAAGCCCTTATCTTATCCTCTCGACCACCGCTATAAGCATCATCGTCAATATATTTATCTGCAGTAGACGCATTTTTTGTAATCTCCTTTATATAGATAGACCTAAGTTCAGAAGCGTTACGTGTATTAATCTTCTCAGGAATAAAGTTGGCTAAAACCTCCGGATCATTTTTTAGGGCTACCTCTTCATAATCCGCATTATCGGTGTATCGCACTTTTCCCCCGGGATCATTCAAAAATCGGTAAAAAGGCGTGCGAGAGGGGCCATTACGGAGCACCTCGTCAGTAGCCACCCATTTCTTTATTTGTTGCGTATGTTTTCCCGTGCCAAAATCAATGCCAACCCCAACATGGTCGCCCAACATCAAATCCAAGCCGGAGTTATAGATTGTTATCTCGTTTGAATTGCTTAATTTGGCTCCCTCCTCAGGGCAATAACTCATGGCCGAAGGTTGATATCCCCGGAAAGAGCCAGCATTAAACTCTCCACTTACATTAAAGTAATCATAATTGTTGAAGGCCGGACTGATAAAGATATCTTGTGGTGTATACCTGGAATCCTTTTCCAGGTAATAATCCTTCATGCTTGTCGAATAGGGCTCCCTCAAGTATCCTGTAATAGAACGTTCTATTTTCGGGATATTCTTTATGTAGGAGATGGATCCACTAACGCCCGTCTCAAAACCAATATTGAGTGGAGTTAGTGTCGGCTGTATAGTTGAAAGATGTTTTACCACAAGCCCTTTCGTTTTTAGAATAGGTGAGAGGTGGGGTTGTGTTGATGAAGAATAGAAATTGATCTGAGTTATGGCTGAGAGTAATCTATTCCTTAAATTTATACCGGCTTGTTTCCTGTTTTGGGCTCGTACGGCAGCTAAATCTTCCGCTTTTACCTGTTCCAGAGACCGTAGGGGGGCTGAATCATCTAATACATCCAGCAAAACCATAGGATTAATGGATGCACTAAAGGTAGTCTCTATCCCATCGTGATGAATACCAAAATTCATCAATCCCAGGCTGACGCCAAAATCATTTATCTCACTCATACCCTGATAATTATTATATTGAAGGGTTCGTGAAACGGAGAACCCCAAATTATCATTCGACAATGTTTCTACATTTGACTTAGGGGTTATGGAACAGGTCACGCTTGGAACGGCTTTTGCATAGTAGGTTATACCATCCCCATTTGCATCATCGGCAAAGCCCCTCTTGGATCTGTTAATGACACCGGGATTTAGGGTCCACCCAAAACCAACCCAACTGGCCTCCTGCTCAATGGCGTTACCACTGTGGTAGGATAAAGACAATCCATATCCACTACCATGGGGACCGGGGACCTTCAGAATGGGTATGTTGTAGGTAAAACCGCCGGTAAGGGGATTTACCATATTGGTTGTCGCCACAGGTTCAAAACTACTGAACTCCGGAGAGAGAGGACCGGAGGTTAACGCCATTACCATATTTCCAGGGTTTATGGCCTCTATAAGCATGACGATGGCTAAAGAGAAGGCAACCTTTGAGATAAACGAAGAATTCCTAAATAGTTTCATGTGTTGTATTTCTTAGAGTTTGAGTTTGGGTATATTCCTAATGGAGCTGCTTCTAAAAAGAAAGTGATTAATTCCCGTCCCAAAAAACAGATCATTGAAGACAAAGTCTATATCAATCGAATTACTGCTGTCGTTAACAAATGAGCCAGGAACAGCGAAGGTCACATAGAAAACTTTTTCATTTTTTACCTCTACCGTGCTTTCAAAATGAACCAAATCAGGAGTAATCTTCTCTCCCCCCACACGGAGATAGAGATATTCTTTCATATTAAAACTCATGCGGTTAATTATGGTGCTATACGCACCGTAACTGGATGCGATTTCCTTCGCTGGATCCACCCCTTCCCCATCCGTATCCTCCATTCCTATTCTTAAAAGAAATGTCATGGCATGCACGTATGTATTTAGAATGGAATCGTATGAGAGGTTATTCTTTAAATACTTGTACTCGCGATAAGCCAATATCTCGGCGGGTAAATACTTCACGGAAAAGATCATCTCTCCAGCAGTTTTTGAAAGAAAGAGCCCTTTATCCGGATTGTTTATGTAGGTGTACATCTCTTTAGGAGATACCGCCCGCTTACATCCCATATTGGAAAAAACCATTAATATCACCATGGAAATAATGAGTATAATCTTAATGTTCTTCATTGGTGTATCGTTCGTTTAAAAAGGTGAGTACTTGGGATGAAATATCGTACTTGGGAGAAACGTACTGTATGGAACTATTACTCCCTGAAGAAAAGATATAATCAATCTTATTTTCTGAGGCATAATCTGTTACCCCATTATTGATCTGATCAGAAAGCCATACTGCATAATAGGTTGCTTCATGAGATATCTTTTCTCGATGAGCTTCAAGATCTTTCTGAAGATGTAGAAAAAACGGGTCATTTGATAACTTCTCAATAGAATCGCCTTTCAAAGATTGGTAGGATTCCACAGAGTCTATGAGCGCTCTTAACTGAACCTGATAGTTTGTAATAATCTCCTGAACTTCAAGAGTTCCCCGGTAGTTTAGCATTAAGGTGTCAGGGTTTATAACGTAAATAGGAGTCATCTCTGGTTTTCTCAGGCGATACCCTGAGAAAAGGATTGCGGATAACATTAAGAAAACAAGAAGGGGGGTAGTAAGTTTTTTCATATCGTTTGATTCTACATCAAGTATAGCAGAACTTATCGCGAATTCAAAACAATTTAATCTTCTGTATATTAAGATATTAGAAAAATAACAATAAGAAAGGATACTAAAGAAGAAATCGTTTTTTAAGATCTAAGAAAAAGAGAAGTTGATTCAACTTTTTTTATGTGTTATTACTTTTCTTTGTGGGGAGAAATAGATTTTCTATGATATCCCTTAAAATCTTAGATATAAAAATAAAGAATGTATTTGCAGTCTGCAGATAGGAATAGCCTTATAAAATTCTTATCTTGCATCTTATGTTCTTACTTTAAGAGAAAAAAAGATGACAGGCGTGAAACACATTTTAATATAACTAAACTTACTGTAATTATACACATAATAGTTAATAACTTTTATTTATTAATAATGTTTTATACTATATCTTTGAAAACTGAAAAATCAGAAAAGATGAGAATTATAATTACGCTTCTGTTATTACTCTTTGCATTCTATACACGTTGTCAGGTTGTTTCTCCTGGAAAAGTATTTAAGGGCAACATTGTCTTGACTACTCAACTGATTGATTCCCTAACACAAGGAATTAATGAAAAAGATTCAATACAAATCGTTAAACTAAGAGATCACATTATAGATCAGATTAAGGCCTTTGAACCTTACTATATTGCAGAGGCTGAAAACACCTTATCCTCCTATAAGGTTCAAATAGAGGAACTAGAACAGCAGGTGGAGGTGATACAAAATGAGCTTATTCGAAAAAGGGAAGAAAATGAACTTCTGAGAGGATATTTTAATAAAGAGGTTGTGAGTATTGTTGACAGCTATATTGCCGATAAGGATCTTAGTGAACAGAAACTAAGATATATTGAAAATCAACTTGATAAAACAGAATCTTGTATTGCTGAGTATGCTATTTCCAATAATGACCTTCAAAATGCCATTTCGAGGTATAGAGATTCGCTTAATTATGTAGTTGGAAGCTTTGAGTCGCTACAGGAGAAGTACAATAACGTATTTACTTCCGTTAAAATGGGGTTAAGTATAGGCTTTAACGGATTTTTTAACAACCAATTAGAATATATTGTGGGAGAGGATGGAAAATTAAAGGAGCGAGGAAACCGGAGAGGGGCAAGTGGCTTGGTTTCGGCTGTTATTTCCATTAAGCTGGATTCGTTAGCCAAACATAGTGTGATCATTAATATTCCATTGCAAGACTTCACTTCTCTGCAGAATCAAGCCATTGGAATTTTTAATGAGCGTTTGGCTGTTGGGTTAGGATATGGACGGAAAATCTCACAAATATCACCTAACCTACTGGCAACCATATCCTTTAATATCAGTCCTTATCAGGCATTAAATTATGCGGATATAAAAGAGAAGGAAGTTGACCTTCCAGTATATACCCGTATTAACCCGGTTGACTACGGATCCTATACGGCATACACTTATAGTGTGACCATTGGCATAGTATATAATTTTAGCACACAACGTTAATATTCCTGTTTAATGACTAAATTGTGCATAATTATGTTATGTTTTATTCAAGGAATGAAATAATACTTCTTTTGAATAATCGCATCTAAAACTGTATACTAAACCAAAAACAATGTTATGAGAAAACTTTCTAGGTATTTTGTAACAGCATTTAATGTAGATCAAATTGGTGAAAAGCGGCTTTATCTGTTTGCATCCGACCACCTAAAGAAGTTGCATGAGTTGAACGATTATGGTCAGTTTGATCATATTATTGAGGAGACTCAACCGGCTGTTTTGCAAATGTATTCCTTAATGGAGAAGACAAAGAGTAATCGCGTGAAGGTGTCAGACTCTTCCAAATCAATGAGTGAGCTCCACTCCTCTTTCGTGGATATTGCGAATAAAGTGGAGGGCCTCATTAAGGTTTTTAATGGGAAAAAGTCTTCAAAGTACCGAAGTGTTTTTCCCCAAGGACTCACAGAGTATACAAGAGCGAATCAAGGAACCATTTTAGGCTTGTGTATGCGACTCCAATTCTTCGCTGAAAGTCTCAACGGAGACCTTCCTCAGGAGCTTCGAGTAGAAATTGAAACCTTTTCAAGAAGTCTTAGAGAAAAACTTAAACACCATCAGGAGAACCGTGAAGAGAAAAATTTCTTGAAAGGATTGAGATTAGAGGCTCGAAATCGGGTTAGCAAACAATTGTATAAAAACCTGTTGATTATTGCTTCTGGAAATATTGGGAAACCCGATGTTTCCGAGAGGTTTTTTGATCAAAATCTTTTGGAGAATAAAACTTCCTAATACTTGCAAAAAAAAATGTGAATCTGCTAACTCTCTGATAAGAAAGGGCCAAAGACAAAATTGATAACATGAGTGTAACAAGGTATTTGGTGTTTTCCTGCAGAGGCAACTTACTTATTTTCTATGAATCTCAATGTAACGGTTATTGATCAACTGTTTCAAGGTTATCGCTATTCGCTGATTTTTGGCGCTGATGAAACACCTCGAACCTACCTTAAGCGTATAGGCCTTGACTGGAATCGTATTGAAATTGGATACGCTGAGTATTTGGAAGGAGATAACTTATTGTTCTCAGGGACGAAAGAGGATGAAGGATTTCCTTTCTTGGGATTAAACAGCATCGCACGTCCCCTCTCTCTCGATAAAATAGTTCACATGGAACTTGGAGCAATAGTTTTCCCCCTAAGAAATGAAGAGGGGAAGATCTGCAACCTCTATTTACAAAAGATAGAGTCTAAAAGCAATAGAGGTATCTATTTGAATAAAAAAGGACTGTATCCCTATTATCCCCATATTCTAACAAAACGCTTATTCTTAATTACAGATATTATCAATGCCGCTTCTTTCATTATTTCCGGTATCTTGGATAACAGAGAGGCTGTTCTTGCCCTACATAACGGAAAAAGATTAATCCAACACGATGCGGCAATTGAATCCTTATCCCAGTTGGAAGAAATCATATATATCAAATAGTCATTAGAAATGTGTTTAAAAGAAAAAAATCATAACCTGGAGTTTGTAAGAACCATTATTATTGAGTTGCCTCCGGGAAAGAATGTAAATGCCATGCTTATTGAACATGGAGATAGCTATTTAAACTCCTACATAGAGAAAGGACTATACGAAGAGAAGAACAAAAGAATGCTTGGGGTTAAAGCCCTTAGCACCACCAACGAAAAAATAGATTACGAATCGGATCCATTCTATTTTGAAATTAGAGGCCCTCTCCCCATGCATGTTGACGACCTAACAGTAACCTTAGCAATGGAAAATCGAGAAAGCGTAGAGGGAAAGATACGATTTCATTTAAACCTATATAATTTTAATGAGGTTAAGAAAATATGTTCTGAATTTTCGGAAATTACCGGATGTTCTATCAATGAGATACTAAAAGAGTTACAACGATTTGTCAATTTAGTAGAAAAATATAGGGAACATTCTTCCTCCCTACAAGAGGGACTATTTCATAAATCTCCATTGCCCCCACTGCTGAGGCCCAAAACACTTCAGTATATGATCCGTTTTCTTAAATCTAAGGATCTGATCAACAATTTTTTGAAAACACTAACAACGATTGGAGTCGTCGGAGATAGTGATCTGGTTACGTTGATGCTTCTTGCCGTAATCTCATCAAAAACAGACCACCCATTAACCCTAATGGTTTATTGTAAAAGTCAGTTTCTTCGAACGATGCTCATAAAAAGATTCGTAGAAATTTTGCCGGAGGAGATTACCCTAAACTTAACACATGCCTCTTCCAAGTCATTTTATCATATCAAAAGGAAGAACCTTGAAAATAAGGTGTTAATTATTCATGATTTTAATAACCTCCCGAAAGAGACTCAGCGAATAATTCTCGAAATGCAGAATACTGGATTTATCAGTTCTTTGGTAACTCAAAAAGATCGTTACGGACACAATACCACCATATTGAAGAATTCTAAAATGCTGTTTTCGTCCATCGTCATGACCTCAACCCCCTTTCCTTATACTAATCAGGCATCTGGTCGCCTCCATGTTCACATTTACAAGGAGGAAGCGTTAATAACATCAATACATCAAGTACAAACGAAATGGATTAGTGGCCATATTGATGTTGCAGAACACGATATGAAGGCCTTATTTATGAAAAATGTGTTGCGTTTACTTAAACCCTACTTGGTAGTCAATACCCATGCCCATAAGATTGAGATACCCATGGACACGCAACATGCGGCTCTTATCAAAAATCAGATCTTATTACTAACATCATACATTACTGTTATAAATCAATTTCAACGTCGTCGCGATAAATCGAATAAATTGCTGGCCACCTCGGAGGATTTACGCGATGGCATTGAACTCTATTTTGCCATATTGGGGAAAAATGATGACAGATATGAAAGACGTCTTATGACCTTTTTTCATGAGATTAAAAGATACCTTTCTTCCAAAGAAAAACAGAGAATTTTTACACAAAGAGAGATTCGGGAAGCGTTAACAATGTCCAAAACAAAAACGTCATACCTGATTAAAGCACTCCTTGAGAAAGGATACCTTACGATTGACCATGGCTCAAAGAACAAAGGATTTCATTATGTGCTGAAATTACAAACATACCCAGAAGGCGGTCAACATGCGTTAAAAGAAATGCTCTTAAAGCAGGTTTGTTTTAAACCTGTTTAATTCCTAATTATGAACACTGAAACCTTTATAATACAACGAATAGAGGCTTGTGTTCACAAAAAGTAAAACCATAAGTGATGATACACTTTTCAGAAATAACAACAAATTATTATCAACAGATCTATGAGCAATATAAGATGTTCCTTATCGCCAAGAACTATAAGGGAATTGATAAATATCTGTTTGCGGTGGTGGAGTATATATTATGGCTGGAGAATAACCTGCTATATGATTTTAATGAGATAACACCAACGACATTTCCCGATTACTTTTCCTATTTGATCAATAGACCTAATAAAAGGAGAAAAGGATTTTTATCGGAAAGCAGTATCAAGAACCATCTTTTTGCAATTAGCCTGCTTAATAAGTTTCTTCTTCAGTCGGGCAAAGTAGAATCTATTTTTCGTCTCCCCTCATTTCATGTGAAGAATAGGCAGTCAAAAGAGGTGATTTCCAGAGAAGAGATTAAAACCATTCTGAATAGTTGTGATAACCTTCTTGAGAGGTGTATCATCCTAACAGGATATGGATGTGGACTTCGGAGAAATGAAATGGTGATGCTCAACATTGATGATATCCTTATCTCAAAAGGGATATTAATTGTGAGAGAAGGGAAAAATACAAAAAGACGAGAAATCCCTTTATCTGATTCAATATTATTTGATTTCAAAGAATACATCACGAAAGAGAGACCCTCTTTGTTGAAACAAAACAGACTGGAAAAGGCTTTCTTCATCAGCCATAATGGGATGCGTAGAGACGGAGGCAACTTAAATACACAGCTGAAGAGAATTATATCAAGGACGAAGAATGTTCCATTACAGGAAAAAAATATAACTCTTCACAATCTCCGACACAGCATTGCAACACATTTGATGGAAAATGGAGCAGGATTTGAAAATGTGAGAGACTTTCTCGGTCATATAGAAATCAATACGACTCATCTATATGCCATTCGTCGTAAACGAAATAAAATCTTTCAGATATAGGCCTATGATCACTTTCAAAACTTATTTATCCACTAAATATACCAAAGGAACCATAGAGAATTATCTGCTTATCGTAGATCATTTCTGTGCACAACGAAGGGATGCCGAAACGTTAAAATATGCCGATATTGTTCGCCATATTGAATCGTTGGTCCAAAGGGGACTAAGCGAAAAAACGAGGGTCATACACCTCGCTGCTCTAAAGCAATATTACGATTATCTGATACACATTGGTGTGCGAAATGATCATCCTTGTAATACTCTGACCATTAAGAGTAAAAATAACGCCATCCAAACTCAGGAACTCTTCTCCTCCGAAGAACTGGCGCTTCTCCTCTCTAGACCAAACAAGTATCCCAACTTATCCAGTAGAAACAAAGCGATAATAAGCTTGCTAATTTATCAGGGGTTAAGATCTGACGAGATTACAAGGCTTAATGTACCAAATATTGATTTAGATGAAGGCGTTGTTTTTGTAAAAGCCTCCAAACATTGCAGACGTAGAACCCTCTCTCTATATAGAACGCAATTCAGTATCTTTTACGAGTACCTTAATACGGCAAGAAGGCATCTCATGAAAGAAAGGAACAACCACCTTTTTCTTACCCAAGAGGGGAAACCCATCACAGTTAGTGCCATTTATACGATGATAGAACCCCTAAAGGGACTTTTCCCCGGACGTACCTTATCCCCTTTAAAGATTCGGCAAAGTGTGATCTCAAACTGGCTCAACGAAAGAAAGTTTCCCTTGGAAGATGTTCAGGATATGGCAGGTCATAAGTTTCCATCTACCACCGAGAAGTATAAAAGTATCGATATAGAGGAGAAACGAAAATGGATAAACCGATATCATCCTTTGGCATAGCTCTTTTTTCAAGAAGAAGAGCCGCTAAGGAAGGCCTCCGGAATACTTTTTAAAAATGCATACGCTTATTCCTGCCTTTTCCTTGGCAACGCCGACGAAAGAGGTCTGTACTTCATGCAAGATAAGCATTCTTATTTTATTACTCTTGTTCTATGTCTATGATAAATTTTATCCCCACTACTTCTTGTCAATCTCTCTCTCTTCAGTAGTCCATATACAGATTTATCGTCAAAAAATCGGTTATCTTTTTTTTCTTCTCACGCATTACCCAAAAATCACTACCTTTGGGTAGTTATGGACGGAACTTGGGAAGCTAGTGATCGGTTGGGGTCGGTTTTGAGCCGTGGGTGTCCCATAAACACGAAGGTTTATGGAAGGGACTACCGCTTCCTGTTTGCCTCTTATATCTCTGATAATGAAATAAAAGGTATTGGTAATCACTATACAGCAACTTTCTGGGAATATGATTCTAGAATTGGAAGACGGTGGAACTTAGACCCCAAACCAAATCCAAGTATTAGCCAATATAATTGTTTTGCTGGAAATCCCATTTTCTTTACCGACCCATTAGGCGATACAATTAGAACTAATCAAGAAGGATTTAATATAATAAATGAAGGTTTGATAGCTACTTTGGGAGAAGGACACGGGTTTTCTTATGACAAAGACAAAGGAATAGTTAATTATAATGTGGTTGAGGGCAAAGAATATACAAAAGACCAACAAAACATTATAAGCAGATATACTAAACTGATTAATGACAAGAAAAGTACAAATGTTACTATTGTTGACCATAATGAGGGAATTGGGATATTAGGTGGTAAAAGTTTGGCAGATTATGGATTTAATGGTGTAACATTAACACCAACAGATTTTTCAAGTTTTAATGTATTCATTGCAAGAAACCCGAAAGAAGTTGGAGAGATTGCAAATCCAGCGTATAATCCATTTAAAGAGGACGGAACACCTGCAACAATTTTAGGATTTATAAATATAAACACTTATTATAGAGGAGTTGCTTCATTACACGAAATTGGAGGACACGCATATCTCAGACTTACCCAACCCAAATTAGAACAAGCAAATCATAACACACTTGTAGAAAATTTTGAAACAAATTTCAGACAGTTCTATAAAATAGGAACATACACTACAAAACGAGAGGTAAAAAGGGCAAGAAAAAAAGGTCTTGACGTTCAAATTGGAAGTCCTAAATATTTAGGTGGTTCTGCTGATAAACATTAAATCCTATGAAAAGTATTCTTTACATAGGATTGGTGTTAGTTATTGCTTCTTGCGGTTTAACTCATCATAGTTCAAAAGTCAAAAGCTCAAATTTTGACTTGACAAAGGCTACTGAAACTTTTTCAGATTCACTCCTAAACAAAACTAAAGTAGATACACTTTTAGTCTTTGAAAAAGGTTGTTCTGGTTGTGTTAAAGGTAGCGTTAAAGTAACATATATCTACTGGGAAGTAAAAGGGATAAGGAAAATAAAGAAAATTACAAACAAAGGCTATTCCTATGAGACTACTACAAAATACGATTTGTTAGATTATTACTTTGCTAATGAGAAAGACATTAGAAGTCAAATTTTGCAAAGTCCTAAATACATTATAGACCACTACGGATTTACAGGTATAACATTGTACTTGGATAATGACAAATTTAATTTAGAAATAAAGGAAAATTATATAGCAATCAATCAAGATAAAGCCGTCATAAATTGGATATATAGGATTGAGAGTAATTTATTCAAAATTGAAAATTTCTATTGATACAGCACATTTTTAGTCCGTAAATCCGTTAAAACCCAAAAAGTTATTAACATTTATTCTTTTTGTTTCAATCCCTTGTGTGCTATGGTTTTGCGTTAGTTTTTCTCATTTTCTCGGCAATCCCCTTTCCCATCTGGTTTTTTATGGGATTTAGGATTGTTCTTTTTAGGTATTATTTCACTTCGAGTTCATTTCGACCATGCTCAATATACCTCCTCAGTACAAGTAAAAAAGATTATGGCAAACTTCCTGAATCAGTTAAGGATTTAAACTTAGCACCAGAAATGGGCGAAGGTCCTTATTACGAAAAGATAGACAGTTTAAAATATATTGTATATTTTAATATTGGTTTTGATAATACACTCACTTATTATTCAGAATCAAAAGATTGGAAAGAGAATCCATAAATTAAAGCCATCCAGTCGGGTGGCTTTTGCCATTTATAAAATACGTTGGATTTTTCTTTTAGCGATAAAAGCATCAATGGAGGAGAAGATATGTAGGCGGTCATCTTCTTCAAACTTGGAGACTTCTCAAATGTATCCCTTCTACCAACCCCTATCTCACCGGCATCTTCCCCGTAGCCCAATTTTGCGGCATGGCCAATCAAAGAAATGCAAAGCATGAGAGGTACACCTTGGTTGGTAAGTGGGAGCAGATCCGGCTGTAACAAACAACGTTTTTCAAGAAGCGTGAGCGTAGCATTTCCCCAAAAATCGCTACCTTTGGGTAGTTATGGACAGAGTTTGGGGAACCAGTGATCGGTTGGGGTCGGTTTTGAGCCGTGGGTGTCCTATAAACACGGAGGTTTATGGAAGGGACTACCGTTTCCTGTTTGCCTCCTATCTATCTGATAATGAAATAAAAGGATCAGGAAATCACTATTCTACAGCGTTCAGGCAATATGATCCAAGAATAGGAAGATGGTTTAGTGTGGATCCTTTGGCGGAGGAACGTGAATGGGTATCATCCTACAATTTTGTTCAAAATAACCCGATTAACAGGGTTGATCTCAATGGGGCATTGGATGACTGGTTTCAAAATGAATTAACAGGTAGTATTTATTATAATAGTAGTATGCGAAAAGGCGATGAAGGAACAGGAGCGATGACAGGAGAAGGATGGGTACATATGGGGGAAAATGGGATGTTCTTTGATGGCTCTCCAATGACTTCGGATTTTTCAATACTTATGAGAAATCAAGGGCTAGGGAATGTCTCTATGTTAGTTAATTATGATAAGTCTCCTATCTATATAAACGCTAAAGTATCAAGTGTTAAAATAACAGGAATGTTTAAAGGCGATAATGCTCAAAAACTAATGGTTAGATTAGGATATGATTTTAAGCCTATATTATTTAAGGTTCAAGATAACTTTAGAGATTAATTATCTTTGTAAGTTATTTTGTATCAATGAAAAACAAGTATATAAAAAACACGCATATTTCAGAACGTAA
>PDWI01004386.1_pt1 | contig 33362 bp, 32 predicted proteins | sample 1430891 | NCBI WGS metagenome assembly PDWI01 (sample SAMN01162508, study PRJNA174530) | Oral metagenome, whole genome shotgun sequencing project. | biome: Marine environment; feature: Marine mammal; material: Swab sample of the gingival sulcus; isolation source: swab sample of gingival sulcus... | reverse complement strand
TGACAGATCATATATGATAAAGCGCTTGCATTGATTATATAATCTGTACGACCAGCCTGCAAAAGCTTCAGGAAATTGATTCTGCTTTTGCTGTCGGTAGTATGAAAGGCGGCAAAGAATTCGTTTCCGATATGGGTACGATGACCCTATAAAGAGACATTAAAAAAAGCAGGAGTCCGTCCGGTTGCTGATGCGGAGTGTATCAAATTTGGTGCAGATAAGATTAAAGATACCGGCCTTATCGAGCTTGAGTCCCAATATCATGATTATGACGATGGACTGGCACCCATCATGGTGGACCAGGTCATTATGGGAAATGTTATCGGTGCCGGTCAGGGTCAGAATGTCACCCGCCAGGCCATGATCAACACCGGGATCCCGAAAGAGATCTGTGCGACACCGGTTAATAAAATATGCGCATCCGGCATGAAAGCCGTGGCTCTTGCCTATGAGGCGATCCGCTCCGGAGATTCGGATATTATATTGGCCGGCGGGATGGGGAATATGTCCATGATTCCCTATGCCCTGCCCACGACTCGCCGGGGTCAGCGGATGAGAGATGGCAAGATTGTTGACCTGATGGTTTATGACGTTCTGTTTGAAAAGTTTCACGGGTGTCATATGGGCATTATTACCGAAGATATTGCCAGTGCATATGGTACACCCGGGAAGATCAGGATGAAACAGGCTCTTATTGCTGACCCGGTATTGATGAAAGGCGCGGGCTGGGGGAGCTAAACACCTCCATATTCTTAATATGCAAAAATGAGCGCCGGATCCTTACTGCCTTGCTCCTTGCTTTTTCCACACTTTGGGCTGGTATTTTATTCTTTGTATACCAAAGATCCGGATCTGATAAAAATTTAATCAGATGGGTTTCAGCCTGTGCTGCATTCTTACAGGATTTCACAAGATGTGGTGTGAACCCAGGTCCGTAGTGTTTATCTGCAATTTTCTGGATCTGCTTTCTTGCGTTTTCCCATAAATTATCCGGATCCAGAAGAATAATGGGAGTCAAAGGATTTTCATGCAGTTTCATGGATGTGATGGTGATGCTCAACTCCTCGGCACTGCCGTACCCACCGGTATTGATCACAGGCAGGTTGCTCAGTTTCTGCAGATGATCCTGACGGGCCAAGCGCAGGCCTTCATTATATTTAATCAACCCGTCACAGGTGGTTAAGGAGGCCTGTTCTTCCCCTTCCAGCTCAATGGCGATGCCCACACTCATGATATTGTGCCGGCGGGCCAGATCATTGGCTTCTTTCATCAGACCGGGGCCGCCCCCGTGGACAATCCCCATTTCATCACCTAAACGCAGGGCCAGACGATTGATCAGATCAATAGTCAGGCGGTTATCCGCAGCCTTTGTATGAGATCCGTAAAAGGCAAACCAGAACCGTACCCGGTCAAAACGCTCCCAGTCATCAGGCTCCATGAAGCACCCATGGTAAAATGAATACAACTTGTCGATCACCGGATCGTAGCGCATGAACTCACACCTGGCTTGTCCGGCATGGGTCAAAGAGATCATGTGCCGTATATCATCGTCGTCAAAACTGGGATTTTCCGCATTTATAAGAAACGTGCATAAACCGGTTCTTCGCAGGGCATCCACCACCTCCCGTTCCGGAAACTGCCGGCCGATGAACACCCGGGAATTCACCCCGCCCAAAACGGACAACTTGTAAAGGGTCTCCTGGAACCTGTCGCTAATTATAGATGGAACAGCGGGTTCATGGCGTTGCTGGGTAGTTTTTGTCAGACAGTTTTTAATGATTTCCAGCTGGGCCTCTCCTTTGGTATCCCGGGCCCGGGGTACCTGGCAGCAATGACCCTTGTTCAGGATCAGCCCCATGGCATTTTCATCCAGCATATCAAACAGATTGGATACCTCGGAATGGGTGAGCAGATCCCCCAGCCGATACCCCTCTTTTATCCTGGCCTTTTCCAGGGGGACGGTCAAGGGGTTGTGACTTCTGAAAAACCGGATGCGGATACGGATATCACCCAGGGAAACCGGGGTGTTTCCGAGATGATATAGTTCCACCTGCCGGTTTCTGAAGGTGCGGAAAGGATCCAGCACCCTGGCAGGCAGATGAAAAATATTATCCTTTTCCGGGGCGGCCACGGCATCAATGATCCCATAAATGTCACCCAAAGAGATCTTGATGGCCCCCACAAAAAGCCCACCCGGATTGAAAAGGGTCTGATCCGGATCCATGGGCACCCTGGACCGGATGGCACTCAGGGCGCTTCGACCCTTTTTAATCACCGCGCCAATGCTGGATCGAATCATGGCTTCCGGTTCAAAACAGTACTGAAAAGGCGAGAGCGCCACCTCAATATAATCGCAATTTTTTCCTGTTAAAGGATCAATTTCCTGACAGATATCAAAACCTTCATAATAGCCCTTGCCCACCCGGTTTCCCACAAAAAGCCGTTTATGAAGGTAATGACGGACATCCCGGATGCGCAGCTGTGGGTCCATGACCACGAGCCGGCCAATGTCATCACCGGTATGAAAAAAATCCAATGCATTGGTTAAAAGGGGGTTCAGAATCTGGATTATCCCCGGAAGCAGAATCTTTGATCCGTCAATTTCCGGTGCCGGTGGGGGGGTACCAGGCATGTGGGTGTCCGTAAGCAGACCCATTTGGGCATTGCCGCTTCTGCCGGAAAAAAACCAGGGTTTACCTTCCTTTAAAGATGATACAATATAATCCGATACGTTAGGGAACACAAACCGAACATCCATCTGCGCTTCTCCTGGCGTGCGAAGGGCAATGGTGTCAATATGTCCGTCCGGACTGACTATCTGGGGTATGTCCATCAGTAACCTCAAGGTCCATGATCAAAAAAAAATCGCCCAGCTACCTGTCTTTTAAGCCACCCTCGGCGTTACGCCAACAGACACATATAACCCAATATGCGTCCATTGGCGTGCCTTGATGGTGACATAAAATCCGGCGTATCTGTGGCAGATTTAATTTTGATCATGGGCCTAATTTTCAAGTGATCCTGTCACACCGTATCAAAGCTTTTAAACTGCATACTAAAGGTGCCACGGCCCTGGGTGGCGGAACGAAGGGCTGTGGAATAACCAAACATTTTTGATAAGGGGACCACGGCTTTGATGACCTGGGTGTCGGATTTCGGGGTAATGGATTCCACCCTGCCGCCCCGGGCGTTAAGGTCAGCAATGGCATCCCCCATATTGGCATCCGGTACAAACACCTCCACATCCATGATGGGTTCAAGCAGTGACATTTTGGCGTTTTTCAGGGCTTCTTTCACAGCCATGGCCGCACAGACACCAAATCCCAGTTCCGATGTCCTTCCTTCCTCGCTGAAACCGTCAGCCAGAACAATTTCAACGTCCACGATGGGATAACCTTTGAGGAACCCGCCATCCAGGCTCTCCCGGATTCCGGTTTCAATGTTCTGAATATACTGGGGTGCAATTTTTTCCCCGGGCACAAGGGAGTTGAAAGTAACCCCCTGCCCCCGGCTCAGCGGCTTAAGTTCCACCGTGACGTTGGCATAGTGGGATTTACCCTGGATCTCCCGGTCAAACACGGCCTGGCCGGTTGCAGGCGCTGTAATGATTTCCCGGTAAACCACCTGGGGTTTGCCCACATTCACACTGGTATTAAACTCCTTGACCATCCTTGAAATGATGATTTCAAGATGAAGCTCGCCCATGCCCGACAAAATGGTCTGGCCGGTCTCCTCATCCTTGCTCACTTTAAGGGTGGGATCCTCAATCATGAATTTTTCCAGCACATCATCAAGTTTTTCCTGATCTGCATGGGTTTTGGGCTCAATGGCTATGGAGATAACCGGCTGGGCATATTCCATTTTTTCCAGTAATACCGGATGGTCTGGATCGCAAAGGGTATCGCCGGTTACAGAATCTTTAAGCCCCACAATGCCGACGATGTCGCCTGCTGCGGCCTCATCCAGGCGTTCGCGTTTGTTGGCGTGCATTCTTAAAATTCTGGACAGTTTTTCCTTGCGCTTCAGGGCAGGGTTGAACACATCCCCACCCGACCCGATCTTTCCTGAATAGATCCGGGCAAAGGAGAGTTTGCGCCCCTTAATCATGGAGACCTTAAAAATCAGGGCCGCCAAAGGACCGTTTTTTTCCGGCTTGAATTCAAGAATCTCATTGGTTTTGGGATGCTCGCCTTTCACCGGGGGGACATCCCTGGGGCTTGGCAGGTAATAGTCGATGGCGTCTAAAAGCGGCTGAATCCCTTTGTTCCTCAGGGCAGATCCGCAAAGCACAGGCACCATATCCCGGCGAATGGTCGCAGCCCTGATGGCCGCCCGAAGCTCATCCACTGAAATTTCTTCCTCGCCCAGGTACTTTTCCATGATATCATCATCAAGTTCGGACACCGCTTCCAGTAGTTTCTCCCGGTATTCTTCAGCCAGTTCCCGGAACTGATCCTCAATGGGCCCGGATCTGTATTCGGCTCCCAATGTCTCATCATTCCAGGCGATCTGTTCCATGGTCAACAGATCAATAACCCCCTGGAAACGGTCCTCGGCCCCGATGGGTACCTGGATCATCACAGGATTGGCAGACAACTTTTCTCTAATGGAATCCGAGGCAGCAAAAAAATCAGCGCCGGTGCGGTCCATTTTATTGATAAAAGCCATTCTGGGCACGTTGTACCGGTCTGCCTGACGCCAGACCGTTTCGGACTGGGGCTCCACCCCTCCCACGGCACAGAACACCCCAATGGCCCCGTCCAGAACCCGCAATGCCCGTTCCACTTCAACCGTGAAATCCACATGGCCGGGGGTGTCAATAATTTGAATGGTGGCCCCTTTCCACAGGCAGTACGTTACGGCCGAGGTAATGGTAATGCCCCGGTCCTGCTCATCCTGCATCCAGTCCATGGTGGCCTCACCGTCGTGGACTTCGCCGATCTTATGGGATCTTCCCGTATAGTAGAGAATGCGCTCCGTCACCGTGGTCTTGCCCGCGTCAATATGGGCCATGATCCCGATGTTCCTGATTTTTGATATATTTCTGGGCTTGCTCATAGGATTCGTATCTATTTTTAGTCAGCTCACTAATTTAGCCTAGTGGTGATACCGTATTGCCCTTGGGGTGTCAAGAAAATAGCTTGCAAAACAATTTTTTCAAGTTCAAGGCGGAAAATCAATTTGACCACAGGCATACATGGAGTATTCCGAGGATCAAATTTATTTTTCAACGAAGAAATTGGGGAAATTAGCATTCTGTAACAGCCTGTCGACCGCTGCACAGCCAGGCCACCGGGCCTGCCCCACGGGGACAACCCCAAAGGCAATGCCCCTGGGCAGCATGACCGACCACAGAGAAAAGTGACATGACTATACGTAAAAAAGACAAAGACGGCGTATTTAAGAATATTCTGATTGCCTATTTTATCCTGCTGCTCCATGTATTTCTTCTGGCCGGCATCGGCCTTTCCGTAGTGCTGTTCAAGGGCGTTTATCACTACCTTCCATGGATCATGGGCGGCATTGCCATTCTGGTGCTGGCCATTGCCTGGCTCATCTACCACAGAATGAGAACAACCTCTTCTTCCCTGAGCCAGGTGCTGGGTACCCCGGAATTCCAGGGCAGAGCGGTTGAGGTACGCCTGTTAGGCGGCCTTGCCTCCTTTGAAATTAAAGCCAAAAAACACCCCTTGTTGCCGGAGCACACCAGCTTTTCTCCCTATGCCGATGGGCGCCTCATTGAAAGTCCGGAGGATAGAGCGGAGCGTAGATTGCTGGAGCTCAACGGGCTTTATGCAAAGCATTTGATCTCCAAAGAAGAGTTCGAAAAAGCGCGTCAGAACATCATCCAGGGCTGATCAATCCAGAACTGGTCAGTCTCAGGCCCATGATCAAAGTTAAATCTGCCACAGATCCGTCAGATTTTAAGCCGCCATCAAGGCAGGCCAGTGGGGGCATATTTTTTGATTTTTTGATATATGTCCGTTGGGATAACGCCAAAAACGGCTTAAAAGGCAAGCAGATGGGTTATTTTTATGTTAATCATGGGCCTTAAAGGAGAGATCTATGGAAAAAATCAGGCTGGCCCTGTTATCCGGTGGTGTATCCACAGAGCGGGAAGTCTCCCTGAACAGTGGAAATCAGGTATTTGAGGCCCTTGATAAAAAAAAATACGACATCCAACGGTATGATCCTAAATTTGATCTGGCAAAGCTTGTAACCGATGCACCAGATATTGATGCGGCCCTGGTGATTCTCCATGGCCCCTTTGGGGAAGATGGTACGGTTCAGGGGCTTTTGGATCTTTTGAACATCCCTTACCAAGGGGCAGGTGTTTTGGGATCAGCCGTTGCCATGAACAAACTGATCGCGAAACGGCTTTACCACCAGGCAGGCATCCCCACACCTGACTATATATCCATTTCCACCCACACCCCGGAGCCTGACCCTGACAGATTAAAGGCCCTTGGCCTCCCCATTGTGGTCAAGCCGGTCTGTGCCGGATCTTCGATGGGCATGAGCATTGTATCCAATGCAACGGATCTGCCCCAGGCCATTGATATCGGTTTTCAACATGATGATACATTGATCCTTGAACAATACATCAAGGGTACGGAACTGACCTGCGCCGTTCTGGGCAATGAAACACTTGAGGCCCTGCCCGTCATTGAAATTGTGCCGGGTGACGGCCATGAATTTTTTGATTACCAGGCTAAATATGTGGCAGGAGAAACCCATGAGATCTGCCCGGCCCGCATTGATGAACACACCACACAGCAGGTGCAGCAATTGGCTGTTGAAGCCCACAGGGCCTTGTTTCTTAAAGGCTATTCCAGAACAGACATGCTGCTTTTGGACGGTGAGCTGCATGTCCTTGAAAGCAACACCATCCCCGGCATGACAGCCACCAGTCTTTATCCCCAGTCCGCAGCCAAGGCAGGCTATGAATTCGGTGTTCTGATGGACAAACTCATTGAACTTGCCATAGAAGAAAACAAACGAACCAATTTAAGGAGAGCCCAATGAAAATACTTGTAGTCGGCAGCGGTGGCCGGGAACATACCCTGGTCTGGAAAATCGCCAAAAGTCCGCTGGCAGATAAAATATACTGTGCCCCGGGAAATGCGGGCACCGCAACCCTGGCTGAGAATGTGAATATCGATGCTGGGGATATTGATGCCCTGGCAGAATTTGCCCAAAACAATCACATTGATTTGACTGTTGTGGGTCCGGAAGCCCCTTTGGTGGACGGCATTGCAGATGTTTTCCAGGAAAAGGGGCTGGCTGTATTCGGTCCGTCCAGGGCGGCGGCCCAGCTTGAAGGCTCCAAGGTATTTTCCAAAAATCTTATGCAAAAGTACGGCATCCCCTGTGCTGAGGGCAAAGCATTCACCGACTCTGATCAGGCCAAGCTTTATGCAAACGCCTTGGGCGCCCCCTGTGTGGTCAAGGCGGACGGGCTGGCCGCGGGCAAAGGTGTCATTGTCTGCACAAGCCTTGAAGAGGCGTACACCGCCATTGAGGAGATGCTGGAAGGCAACAGATTCGGAGATGCCGGTGCTGTGGTGGTGGTGGAGGAGTGCCTTAAGGGCGAAGAAGCCTCCTTTATTGTCTTCACAGACGGCAATACTGTGCTGGCGCTTCCCGAATCCCAGGACCACAAACGGATATTTGATGATGATAAAGGCCCCAATACCGGCGGTATGGGGGCATACTCTCCGGCACCAGTTCTGGATCACCTGCTGCGCACAAAGGCGATGAATGACGTGATGATTCCGGCGGTGAAAGGCATGGCCAAGGAAGGTAACCCTTTTAAAGGGGTGCTCTATGCCGGATTAATGGTGGACAAAGACAGCATCAAGGTGCTGGAGTTCAACACCCGCCTTGGGGATCCCGAAACCCAGCCCATCCTCATGCGGTTGAAAAACGACATTGTACCTTTGATGGAGGCCTGCTGCAACTCAACCCTGCACAACCATACCATCAAAATTGATCCACGGGCCGCCATGTGTGTGGTTATTGCTGCCGGCGGATATCCGGGATCATACGAAAAAGGCCATGAGATCACAGGGCTGGATCAAGCCAATGCTGTCAAAGATACCATGGTCTTCCATGCCGGTACAGCCATGGACAACGGCAAGGTGGTGGCATCCGGCGGCCGTGTGCTTGGGGTGACATCCCTGGGCGATACCGTCGAAGACGCCATTAACAGGGCCTATGAAGCCTGTGACAAAATCAATTTTAAGGACTGCTTCAAAAGAAAGGATATTGGGGCCAAGGCGTTGAAACGCATGGCTATTCCGCCCCAGGTGGGTGTGATCATGGGCTCTGACTCTGATTTTCCGGTGATGCAAAACGCGCTTATCATGCTCAAAAAATTTGACATCCCCTACTATGTCACTGTGGCATCCGCCCACAGAACTCCTGAAAAGGCGGTTCAACTGGCAACCCAGGCCCGGAAACAGGGGGTCAAGGTGCTCATTTGCGGGGCAGGCCATGCGGCACATCTGGCCGGTGTCATTGCCGCCCACACCACCCTGCCCGTCTTGGGTGTTCCCATTGACTCCAGTGCGCTTCAAGGCATGGATGCGCTTTTGGCAACGGTGCAGATGCCCCCCGGTATTCCGGTTTCCACCATGGCCATCGGCAAATCCGGAGCCCAGAATGCCGGCATCACAGCGGCCCAGATCATTGGTGTGTCTGATCCGGTGGTGGCAGAGAAACTGGCTGCATTTAAACAGGAGATGGCAGACAAGATGGAGCAGAAGGCATCCTCTTTTGCCTGATGCCGATCATGATGAAAAATAAGGTGATCCGGGTGGATAAAGACCACCCGGATGCCGGCATTATCAACCAGGCCGCCAGTATTCTGAAAACCGGCGGCCTGGTGATTTTTCCGGCGGCCTGCCTTTACGGGTTGGGGGCCAACGCTCTGTCAGAGAATGCCGTTGACAAGGTATTCCAGCTTAAACAGCGCCCCCGCAACAACCCGATTCTGGTACTGATAAAAAACATGGACCAGCTTGACCGCCTTGTGACCACAATTCCGGATAATGCCCGGATACTTATGGACTGCTTCTGGCCCGGCGGCCTGACCCTGGTCTTTGATGCGGCAGACGGTATCAGCAGCAAGCTTACCGCAGGGCAGCATAAACTTGGCATCCGTCTGCCCGGACACCCTGTGGCCAAAGCGTTGGTCAACAAGGTTGATTTTCCTGTCACCGGCACCAGCGCCAACCTGTCCGGCCGCTCCGGGTGCACCCGGATACCTGGGCTGTCTTCTGAAATTATTGAAAAAGCCGACCTGATTCTGGACGCCGGCCCGGTTCAAGGCGGTACAGGTTCAACGGTTGTTGATGTCACCTGCACACCGCCCAGGGTTCTGCGCCAGGGAGCGGTCCCCGTCAAAGCCATTGATGCCTGCCTGAAACAAGGCAAAACAGAGGCGTTATGAATACCGGCCAAAACGGTCAATACGCATCCAATCATTAAAACATACCTATCATGGCCGCACAGGTTATACCATAACCATGCCGGTATGCCAGAAGTTGACATTTCCCCCCCCCAAAGCTCAAAATGGTGAATACATTTTCTTAGATATTAAATTTAGAACAGTGAATTTGGGATTGACAAGCTAACATAATTCCATTAAGAAAAGAAACCTAAGCCGGAGTGGTGGAATTGGTAGACGCAGAGGACTCAAAATCCTCCGGCCTTCGGGCCTTGCGAGTTCAAGTCTCGCCTCCGGTACCAAATAAAAATAAGGAGTTCGCCAATCCAAGGCGCTCCTTTTTTTATTGGTGAATTGAATCAAGAGGCAAAGCGCATGCATCTGACCGGATATGCAAGGGTTCTCGGGCATGCCGGTGTAATCGTCTACCGCAACTGCCCGGGAACGAATCAGATACGGCCAAGGGGTATTCCCGAAGGGGGGTGAGTTTTGGGTTCCGGCCCCTCATGGGTCTTAGAGCCTGTTTGATAATTGATGAATCGGCTGCAATCCCATGAAAATGGCTCCAATTCCCTCAAATTTTATGTCATATAGTCCGGCTATTAACAGAAAATTTGTAAAAATTTGGTTCTCATTTTCATGAGATTTCGCTTCGATCCTCATAATTACCAAATAAGCTCTTAGGTCATATTTTCTTTAGTTTTTGCGGTGCAGCCGACTTAATTGATACTTGCAGCATCACCGGGAATATCGGGAACAATCAACGCCTGTGTAACGGCTGAAAGGCTTGCGCTGTTTAAAATTTTGAGTTCTTTATTATACCGTGTGCATAAATGTTTGACCTTTAGACAGGCATTATGGCTGTTACAGCTCACAGGGCAGACAACAACATCACACCGTCTGACTTTGGCGGCAAGATCTTCACTGCTGCTTCTAAGATACCCGTCATGGTAGTCAAATTCGCCGCCGGCCTTTTCAACAATCTGCCGATAATATGATTTCATTTTCGTAATTCCACCTATCATAAAAATCCGTTTGGCGCACAGGCGGCGTCTTGGACATTCCTTGTCGGGACAGGCCCCTGTTACCGGACAAGCGTTAGGTGACGTAGGACAGGTGGGTATATCATTCGTTTCGGTGGCAAAGAGTGAAGAAAGTTGTTCAAACTCTTCCTTGAGCATTGCATTCTCATTGCCGGCACTGAACAATTGAATCTCAAGCTGTTTTCTCTCCCGTTCAGCGCGAAGCGTCTGCTCCTTTTGATAGTTCAACGCCTGTTCAAGACGTTCAATATCCTGGGTCAGATCAGGATTTGAAGGCTGCTGCACAACGGTTTGGGTTTCAAGTTCATCAAGTTTCTTTTTCAGCCTGATGTTTTCCCTTGCAAGGGAATCATTTTCTTTGCCTGCCTGCTTCAACTGGCTGACCAGACTCCGGATTTTTTTACTTTTGTCACTACTCTTGTTCTTTTCCCGCTCCAAGGTCTGATCCGCAGCTTCAAGTCGGCGCCGGATATTGAAAACCTCGGTCATATTGGCATGGGAAAGCATATGAACTTCACCATGGATATCTTGAAGCAACTCAACACCCGTATCCTTGTGAGCAACAATGGCGTACATCACCGGGCCGATGATACCCCGGGCTGAACAGTCATTCCATAAGGATCTTACGCCTTTCTCATTTTTTTTCTTGTAAAGGGCTGCAATCTGCTTCATATAGTTGCTGGCCTGATGCCGGATATAGTTGTTTGTCTTGATGGATACCGCATTTTCATCCCCCATGCATCCCATAAGATAAGAGTGGTATTCATAGGGTTTGAGGTTGCTGACATCCCAGCCGCATTTCTTAAGAATATCTTTATGCTTGTCAACAGACAGTATGGCTCCGATGACGGGACATTTAAAATTACGTTCAATTTCCCAAATATTTAAAAAACACTTTTTTACGTCCATTAATCACACTCCCAAACTTCATTTAATTGAAAAATTAAGTTAGATTGAGCTAATAATGATTAAGTACAGAACAATTTATAAGATGTCAACAATGAAACACTAATTTTTTTTATTTAACGTGTTTTATATGAAAGAACTAAGTTAATCGATTAGTTTCTTTCATGATTTGTTGTGGGCAAACCTCGGTGAAAGACCAGGTCGGCCCAGGGCCGTTCGTGAAAAAATTATAACCAAAGATATTTAAAATTTATTGACCGTAGAAAGGAAACCGGAGATTATAGGTCGACAGGCTATTTGGTAGTTGATAAAGCATATTGCAGGCCATTCATCAATTAGCCAACAGGCTTTAAAAGCAGGAGGAATAAAAACAAAAATCCCGGCGACCTTAGGTTGTCGGGATAACATTCTTTGTTATTGGCTCCCCAGCACGGACTTGAACCGCGGACTTAGTGGTTAACAGCCACTCGCTCTGCCAACTGAGCTACTGGGGAGCAGCGTCTCTCAATCAAGACTTCAGAATTTATATACCAGCCCCAATTTTATGTCAAGCAGATTTAATAAAAAATTTGACATCCCCTTTTCTTAAGATTAGTGTTGGGTTGAATAAAACAATTCAACAAAGAAAGAACACCAGATGAATATCAACCGTATTCAGGGAATGAACGCCTATACCGCCAATGGACGCATATTGGTTATATGTGTCCTTTGGCGTAACGCCGAGGGTGACTTAAAAGACAAGTAGATGGGCGATTTTATTTTGATCATGGGCCTAAGGACGCAAACCCAACAAGGTGGAAAAGATCCGGACCGTTCAGGGGGTCTTTCAAGTTGGGATCACACAAGGGTTGGTAATGGAACCTGAAGACACCAACACGACCCACTCTTTCATAAGGGCAGATCATGATTACTGAAGACGGCATCGTCACACACGCCACACCGGAAACAGCCTGGATTAAAACCACCCGTTCGGCAGCTTGTGAGAGCTGCGCGTCAAAGGACGTTTGCGATGTCAGTCATCACCCCTCTGAAGAGATGACCATTATTGTTCCCAACACGCTTGGCGTGAAAAAAGACGACCGTGTGGTTGTGGGCGTTAATTCAGCGCCCATGCTCTTTTTAAGTTTCCTTCTCTATGTGTTTCCAATTATCCTGCTTATCATTGGCGCACTTATCGGAGATTTCCTTGCCCCTGTTTTAGAATTTAACAGCTCTGTTCTGTCCATAGGGTTTGGGTTCTTGCTTTTTGTCCTTGCCTTTCTTATCATCAGAAAAAAACAGGCTGGCATGTCAGAAAAAGATGAATATAAACCCTTCCTTGTCAGAAAAAAAAAGCAGCCTATCTCCTGAGAGCCTGTTTGATAATTTTCACAAATTTTCTGTTAATAGCCGGACTATTGACATAAAATTTGGGGGAATTGGAGCCATTTTCATGAGATTGCAGCCGATTCATCAATTATCAAACAGGCTCTGAGAATTGCATCGTTGTAAATAAGGCCCGTAGTCAAAATAAAATCACCCGTCTGCTTGTCGTTTAAGCCCCCATTGGCGTGCCTTGAGAGCGACGTAAAATCCGGCGTACCTGGGGCGGATTTAATTGTGAACACAGGCCTGAACTTCCACCACTTTTTCCTTGTAAATCTAAATTCAATATAATATATACGCTTGCAGTTGTGGGTTCGTCGTTAAACTCTAACCCCTAAAATTATTGAGAGAAAAGTTATGACATCACAACGCGACCTGAAAATTGCTGTATGGATCATGCTCGTTCTTTTGGTCACAGGAATTGTATGTTACGCGTCCTTTTCCCCACCTGTTCCGGATAATCCAGTCAGACTGATGTTTCAGAACAAAGCCGGCAAAGTTTTATTCACCCACCTCAGGCACACAGACGACTATTTATTAGATTGTCTGGACTGTCATCACAACATTGAAGATGATGAAACCTACAACTGCAGTGAGTGCCATGAGCAAGAAGGTGATGAAGAGATGCCGTCCAGGGCTGACGCATTCCACGCCCAGTGCAAGGGATGCCATGAAGATTATGGTGCGGGTCCGGTAGAATGTAATGCATGTCACGCAAACTAAATTTTATCAGGATGACGGATATTACCGGATGAAATTTAAGACATGGCTTAAGATTTTTACAACACTTAAGGACTAATTATGATTAAACGATCTTTTTTCGCTCTTTCCAAACCCAGGCTGACGTATGATCTGCTTGATACGTCCCTGCAATCCGTCGAGGAGATTGCAACACCTGGCAGTCTTACCCTTCTTTTGCCTGAAGAAATCAACAGTGCAAAAAAGGCTTTGATCGGCCCGGGAGATGCTGTCAAAAAAGGGCAGAAATTAACACTTTACAATGACAGCACATCTTACGTTCTGTCTCCTGTCACAGGCACGATCAAGGCAGTTGAATCCTATTCCGATGACCTGGGCAAACCTGCTGCCTATATAATAATAAAGGCCGACCCCTCGGCTAAAGAGGAGGATCAGGGAACTCAGCTGAAAGAGACCCTGGATTTTGCCGCTGGTTACCTGGGTCAAATTCCCGGGGCTTTACCCTTTTCAACCCTGACTGATCCTGACTACCATATCAGAACCATTGTTGTAACCGGTGCAGATCTGGACATTTTGTGCGATACCTGTCAATTTGTCTGCAGCACCTATGCGGAGATGATGGTTGCCGGGGGAAAAATTCTTAAAGCAATGACCCAGGCAGACAGGCTTTACATTACAGTGCCGGAAAATCTTTCGGTCCAGGTTAACCTTGACGGGTTTAATGTACTCAAAACCTCTAGTGTGTACCCATCCAACCTGCCGGTCATGATCATGAAAGATCACTTTGGCAAGGTGCTGGCCCCAGGTACGACACCTCAAGATCTGGGCGTCTGTTTTATCCGCCCCGAGGCCCTGGTTTCCCTTGCCCGGGCTTACGACACCGGACAACCGGTGTATGATAAAATCATCACCCTGATTGACAAGGGCGGCAAAAGATATCGGGCCAAGGCCACCATCGGTACATCCATCAGTAAAATCTTTTCCTGTTTTAATGTTCAGATCAATGACCGGGACCGGATTATCATCGGCGGCCCCATGCGCGGCTTTTCCACCTACACGGTGCATCACCCCGTAACTGCGGATATGGATACACTCATGGTGCAGGACGCAGATGTTGTGCCCGAAATTTCGGACAGAGCCTGTGTCAATTGCGGTGAGTGCGTTCGCGTTTGTCCGGCCAACGTACCTGTGAACCTTCTGGTCCGGTATCTTGAAGCAAACCTTTATGAAGAGGCCGCAGACAGATTCGATTTGGAATCCTGTATCGGGTGCGGGCTTTGCAGCTATGTGTGCCGGGCCAAAATTCCTTTATACCAGTATAGCCGCCTGGGCAGATATGAACTGTTGACACTTCGTGAAAATGCCTGAAGATGGGAGAAAGCCAATGACAAACACTAAACTGATCGTTTCCCATGCCCCTTTCTGGCATAACGGAGACAGCCTGTTTCAACAGAATTCTAATTTTCTTATTGCCCTTTTACCAGCCGCACTTTTCGGTATTTTCACTTTTGGTGCGCCTGCCCTTGGGGTGTTGACCCTTGCCACTTCATCAGCCATGCTCTGGGAAGTGATCATGTCGGTCATCTCAAGACAGAAAATCGCCATTGCCGATATGGAATCCGCCGTTATCGGCCTGCTGTTCGGCATGATGGTGCCCGCCACAATGCCCTGGTGGGTTGTGGTCACCGGTACGTTTATTGCCGTGGTCCTGGGCAAATTTGTATTTGGCGGCAGCGGCGGCAACCCGTTCCATCCGACGCTGGTGGGTATTGCCATTCTTATGATGTCCTGGCCGGTCTTTCTTGACTTTGATGCGGCGTATGTATCATACCAGTTTGACTTTCCTGCCCTGGCGCCGCTGGCAGCACTTAAATCCCAGGGGGTATCTGTTCTGGAGTCCTATTCCACGTTTGGTTTGCTCATGGGAAAGGAAGCCGGCGGTACGGGTTCCACCTTTGGGATCGGTATTATTACAGGCGGCATTTATCTGATGTTAAAAGGGTATGCACGGTGGGAAATTGTGGTGTCATTCATCGCTGGTATTCTGATCCCTGCAACCCTTTTCTTTGTGCTCCATCCTGACACCTACGGCCCGCCCCTGTTCCACCTGTTTGCAGGGTATACCCTGTTAGGCGCCTTTTTTCTTGCTGTGGAAAATTCATCTTCCCCGGTTAACCGCATTCCCATGTTGATTTACGGATTTTTAGGTGGATTGATGATCATTCTGGTCCGCAATCTGGGGATCTATCCGGACGGAACTGTCCTGTCCATTCTGCTGATCAACCTGATCAATCCACTGATTGATATGATAAGACCTAAAGCTTTTGGAAAGGGGGTAACCAATGCGTGAGATGATAAGTATGGTAGTGGTACTGACCGCTCTCACGGCAGTATCCGGCGGTCTTCTGGCCGCAGTTAAGGTGAAAACCGAGCCCCTGATTGAAGAACAGGTTCTCAAATTCCAAAAAGCCCCGGCCATTAAGGCGATCTTTGCCGATGCCACCAATGACCCCATCCAGGAACGTTTTAACGTCCAGGGCCAGGGGATTGAACTGCAAGTCTTTCCCGGCACCCTGCCGGAGGGTGTAAAAGCCGTTGCATTTGAAGCAAAGGGAACCGGATTTGGCGGCCCCATCGGACTGATGATGGGTATAAATATTGACACCGATGAAGTCATTGCCGTACGGGTGACCACCCATTCCGAAACACCAGGCATCGGTTCTAGGGCCAAGGAGGATCTCTCCTTTGTCGGCCAGTTTGCCGGCTTGTCCATGGCATCAAATTTTGGCACAAAAGGTCAGGGCGGCGACATTGATGCCATGTCCGGTGCAACGGTAACCTCCGTTGGTGTCAGCCAGGCCGCAATTGCAGCCCAGGATTTATACAAGAAACTGAAACCTGAAATTGTTAAACAGATGAATGAATAAGGTCGTTCAGGAGAGATAATTATGGCACAATCCCTGGTAAAAGAATTCACAAAAGGACTATGGGCTGAGATCCCTTTGTTTCGTCTGGTTCTTGGGCTATGTCCGGCCCTTGCCGTAACCAAGACCTGTGAGAACGGCATCGGCATGGGGATAGCAACTACCTTTGTCCTTTTGTTCTCAAACATTTTGGTCTCTATGCTCAGGAATATAATCCCCTCAAAGCTCAGAATTGCCTGTTACATCGTTATCATTGCCACCTTTGTAATCATTGTGGAATTTGCAATGCAGGCATATACCTATGAACTGTTCCTTAAACTGGGTATTTTCATACCCTTGATCGTTGTAAACTGTATTGTACTGGGCCGGGCCGAGGCATTTGCCGGAAAAAACACCGTACTGCCTTCGGCTGCTGACGGCCTTGGCATGGGTATCGGGTTTACGTTGGCCCTGTCTTCCCTTGGGGCGGTGCGTGAGCTCATCGGTGCGGGCACGCTTACCATATGGGGCGGCACTCCTCTTTTTACAATCGGACATGGGTATATTCCGTTTAAATTTATGGTTGAAGCCCCCGGCGCATTTGTGGGTCTGGGCATGATGCTGTGTCTGATGAACCTCATCGGAAAAAAATAAGGTAAGGAGATAGGTAACATGGGTGATTTATTTGTCCTGGCAATCAGTTGTATTTTCATTAACAATATTCTCCTTGCTCAATTTCTTGGCAACTGTCCTTTTCTAGGCACTTCCAAAAAAATGGAAACTGCCGTGGGCATGGCCATGGCGGTTACATTTGTTCTGGTCATGGCAGGCATGATAACCTGGATTGTGGATACCTACCTGCTCAAGGCCCTGGATGTGGAATTTCTGCGCACCGTGTCCTTTATTCTGGTGATCGCGTCTCTGGTTCAGTTCGTTGAAATGTTTCTAAAAAAGAGTATCCCGGGGCTGTATGCCGGCCTTGGTATCTTCCTTCCGCTGATTACAACCAACTGTGCAGTGATGGGTGTGTGTCTGATCAACATCAAGGAAGAGTACACGTTTATCCAGGCTCTGGTATCATCTTTTGCCTATGCCATTGGTTTTGGCCTGGCTCTGATTCTGTTTGCAGGCGTCAGGGAACGGGTTATCCTTGCCCGGGTGCCCAAACCTTTACAGGATACCTCCATCGGCCTTATAACGGCGGGTATGATCGCATTGATCTTCACCGTTTTCAGAGGTATGGTTTAGTTTAAACAAAAAAATATAATATTAAAGGTGATTGTATGATTCCAGCTATACTGCTAATGCTGGGCATTGGCGCAACATGCGGCATCGTGCTCAGTCTTTCTTCCAAAATTTTTTATGTGTATGAAGATCCCAGAATCGCACAGGTAGAAAACAATCTTGCCGGTGCCAACTGCGGCGGTTGTGGATATGCGGGGTGTTCTGCAGCGGCAGAAGCGATCGTTGAGGGTAAAGCGCCCCCCAGCGTTTGTATTGTGAATTCAAAGGAAGGTACTGAAGCGGTTTCCATTATCATGGGTGTGGATGCAGGTGCTGCGGAAGCGCCGTTATCCTACAATCTGTGTGATGGCGGAAACAGGGCTGCTGACAAATATCATTATATGGGTGTTCCATCGTGCAAAGCCATGGCCGCTGTGTATGGCGGGCACAGGGTGTGTACAGTGGGCTGCATCGGTCTTGGGGATTGTATCAAGGCATGCCAGTTTAACGCCCTTTACATGGGAGATGATGGTCACCCTGTGGTTGACGATGCCAAGTGTGTTGGGTGTGGTGCCTGCGAAAAAGCCTGCCCAAAGGATATTATCAAGATCAATACCCTGAGTGAAAAACTATTGAAGTTCAACCAGAGGAATGATCCTTTGGCACCGTGCGCCCAGACATGCCCTGCTGAAATTGATATTCCCAGATATATCAGGCAGATAAAAGAGGGAAAATATGTCGAAGCCGTTCAGACCATACGCATGAGAAACCCCTTGCTGCTCTCGTGCGGCAGGGTATGCCCCCATCCTTGTGAAGATATGTGCAGAAGGGGTATTGAGGATGAACCGGTTTCCATTAACCAGCTCAAACGGTTTGTTGCTGACTATGAGATGAATTCCGGTTCCCGTATACCCATTACATGCGCCCCTGATACGGGTAAAAAGGTGGCTGTAGTTGGGGGCGGACCTGCCGGACTTTCGTGTGCATATTTCCTGAGGCGGATCGGTCATCAGGTTGATATCTTTGACGCCATGCCAAAACTTGGCGGTATTATCAGATACGGTATTCCAGAGTACAGGCTTCCTAAAAAGGTTCTGGATTGGGAAATCCAGGGGATTCTCGATTTAGGCATAAATGCCTTTACCCAAGTCAAATTCGGCGTAGACTTTGGACTCAGTTCCTTGGTCGCCTCGGGATACAATGCTGTCTTCATGGGAATAGGCGCCTGGGAGGATTATGCCCTTGGCATTGAAGGGGAAGACCTTGACGGATGTTATAAGGGAATTGACTGGCTTTCAAGATTTGCCAGCGGTCAGGAGATGAAATTAGGCAAAACCGCTGCCATCGTCGGCGGTGGGAACAGTGCCATTGACTGCGTCAGAACACTGATACGGCTGGGTCTTGAAAAAGTATACATTGTTTACAGAAGAACCCGTAATGAAATGCCTGCCAATGAAGTGGAAATTGTTGCCGCAGAAGAGGAAGGCATCGATTTTGTATTCCTTGCAGCTCCCATACGGGTGGTTGGTGATGATGACGGCAAGGTGAAAGGTCTTGAATACCTTCAGATGGAACTGGGTGAACCGGACGCATCCGGTAGAAGACGGCCTGTGCCCATTGAAGGATCTGAAACGGTGCTGGAGGTTGATATGGTCATCTCTGCCATTAGTCAGGCGCCGGATCCCTCTTTTAAGGATAATGATGCAGATCCGAGAATGAAAGACCTGAAATTGACCCGTTGGAATACCATTGACAACGATCCTGAAATCCTGCAATCTTCAATCCCATATATTTTTACAGGCGGGGATGCAGCAACCGGACCTTCTCTTGTTGTTGATGCCATTGGCGGCGGAAGGCGTGCGGCTCGCTCCATTGACCTGTTCCTGAAAGGAAAACCGGTTGAACCGGTAGAGGATTCCTTACGAGGGAAAAGAATTCCTGAAACGATTTTCAAAAAAGTGGACGGTATAATTCCGAGCAAACGGGCTAAAATGCCGGAAATACCGGTGAGCCAGAGGCTGGATTCAATGATTGAGGTTGATCTGGTTCTGCCCGAAGACCAGGCCCTTACCGAGGCGGACCGCTGCTTAAACTGCTGCCGGCTCTGCTACAATCCTGATACCGGGTTTCCCATTGCCAAATAAATAGAAGACAAGTCGATAACTAAAAGATCCGGGTCTGACCGATTTACCGGCAGGCCCGTTTTATTTTATCTTACCCAATGATAAAAAAAACTATCCTTTTTGTAACCACCATCTGCCTGTGCATTTCAATTGCCGCCGCAGTTGCAATGTACTGGATGGCCTCTTTTATCAAAACCCCTGCGGCTGAATCATCTCAACCGGTGACCTTCACAGTGCTTTCCGGTGAGCATTTATCCACCATCACACAACATCTTAAAGATCAGCAATTAATTATAAATCCCATTGCGTTTATGGTTTATGTTCGGCTCGAAAAAAAAGAGACCCGGATAAAGGCCGGAGAATATGAAATGAATACCGGCATGAGCCCGGAAACGATCTTAAAGATTCTAACTTCGGGTAAACATAAATTGTATCGGTTTACCGTTCCCGAAGGGTTCAATATCCAGGACATTGCCATGCGCGCCCAGGCATCGGGTCTGTGTTCACAACAGCATTTTTTATCGTTGTGCAATGATCTTGAATTTATAAATCAGCTTGAAATTCCAGGCATGAGCTTAGAAGGATATCTCTTTCCGGATACCTATTTTTTTTCCAGAGAAACAGACTGCAAAACCTTAATCAAAAAGATGGTCGCCACCTTTAAAAAGAGATTTAAGGATCAATGGAAAGCCCAGGCAGAAACGCTGGGTTTCAGCACCCATGAAATTGTCATCCTTGCCTCAATCATTGAAAAGGAGACTGGAAATGGAAAAGAAAGGCCTCTCATTTCCTCGGTGTTTCATAACCGTTTAAAACGCAATATGCGGCTTGAAAGCGACCCTACGGTGATTTACGGCGTTTCTGACTATCACGGAAGGATCCGCTATAAACATCTCAGACGCGTCACCCCATATAACACCTATCAGATAGACGGCCTTCCAGCCGGTCCCATTGCCAACCCAGGTGTTCAATCCCTTAAGGCAGCCCTCTATCCTGAAAAGACAGATTTTCTTTTTTTTGTATCAAAAAATGATACCACGCATGAGTTTTCCACCAACCTGAAAGATCACAACAAAGCGGTTAAAAAATATCAGCTTAATCCGTAAATCTTTTAAGATAAACCAATACGGCACCTGGGTTTAATCTTTTTGTGCCTTCCCATTTATAGGCCAGGACAATCTCTTCGTTTTTCATCTCTTTTAGTAAATCCTCCACCACATGGGGAAGCACAGGACCATCTTCGGAGTGAAGGCCCTTGCCCACAATAATGCGCAGCGTAAAAAAACCCTGGGTATGGGCATGTGAAATAAAAGACCGGGTCTTGATCTGGGCGCCAATGGCTGTAAACCCATGGAGGTCAAGATGTGCTTCAGGGGGCGGGTAGCGCTTGAGTCTGCGTTTCAAACTCATGGGTTCAGGGGTTTGCCGCAGGCAAGGGTTTTGTTTAAGAGAGACTTCCAGCAGCGTTGAGAACTCATCTTCCGGTTCAGGTGCCTGGGGCCCCTGTTCAGCCGTTTTATCCGTTTGAATGTCTTGGTCATCCGCTAAAAATGCATCTAAAAAATCTATATCCGATGCCAGTTTAGGCAGAGCATTTTTACGTTTTAATTTTTGTTTATTTTTCTTTGCCATAACAGCTATTTTACTTGAAAAACAGGGTAGTTTCAAGTTGCTGTTTTGTTTGCCGGATTTGACTTTAATACACCTTCCTGTTATTGTCCCTGCATGAATATTGGCCACATTGTTGAATATATCGATCAGCAAAAAATTATATCTGCGGTTATTTTAAGTGAAGCAAAGGGCAAACTTCGGCTGCTCAATGAAAACAGCCGTGAAGTCAGCTTTTCCGAAAAACGTCTGGCCCATGTTTCCAGGACCGGGCTTGATACGGGACTTCCCAGAACAACCTTGGTCTCTCACCTCAAACAGGTAACTGGAATCCGCAAAAAACTGTCAGAGTCCATAGATATTCGGGAAGTATGGGAAATACTCCATGATGATCCCCAGGAAATCGATCTTTCCGCCATGACCTTGTTCTGTTTTGATCCACCTTTAACCTCGGACCACGAAGCTGCAGTCATCCGCGCTTTTTTTAATGACCGTCTCTATTTCAAATTTAACAAAGTCATTTTTTTGCCTTTCACAGAAGCACAGGTCGAGGCAAAAAAACGTCAGATCAAAGAAGAAGAACAGAGGAATGCCCTGATCACAAAAGGAGCAGCGTGGCTGACCCGGCTCCTGACTCAGGACGAGTTCAGTGAAAAACAGGATCCAGTTCTTCTGAAAATTTTAAAAGACTATTATATTTTCGGAAATAGTGCTGAAAAAGCCTTTGTCGCCAAGGCGATTATTAAAAAAGCAGGTTTAAGTTCACCAGACCGGTTGTTCGGGCTCTTTGTCAAAGCTGGTATCTGGGATGCGGACGAAAATCTGGATCTGATCTCTTTGCAGATCCCCACTATCTTCTCAGCTGAGGTGAACCAGGCAGCGGCCCATCTGTGTAAAACAGCGCCCCTCGTATTTGACGATCCCAGACGCAAGGATTTGACAAATCTACCCTTAATTACCATTGACGGTCAGTCCACCCTGGATTATGACGATGCCATCAGCCTTGAAACAACGGAAAACGGTTACCGGCTTGGTATTCATATTATTGATGTTGGGGCCTGCATCTGCAAAGGGGATACCATTGATATGGCTGCCAGGGAGCGGGCCTCGTCCATTTACATGCCCGATGACAAACTGCCTATGATTCCACCCAGCCTTTCCGAAGATCTGTGCAGTCTTAAGGCAGGCCAGTTGAGGCCCGGGCTATCAACCCTGGTACAGATGAACCGTTTTTTTGAAGTCCAGGATTATCAAATTGTGCCATCGGTGATCAAGGTACACCAGCAAATGAGTTATACCGAGGCCAATATTGTAAACGGTAAAAATGATCCCATTACCACACTTTACAAAATGGCAACCGTTCTGCGGGAAAAACGTCTCAAGGCCGGCGCCATCCAGATCACTCTGCCCGAGGTTAATGTATGGCTGGATGAAAACAAAAAAATTCATTATACCAAAGTGGACAGGGAAAATCCGTCGCGGATGCTGGTTTCAGAGATGATGATTCTGGCAAACACACTCATGGCTGAATTTTTAAAAAAGAACGACATGCCCGGAGTATTCCGGTCCCAGGCACAACCCAGGCAACGTATTTTCAAGGGTATTGAAACGCAATTAATGCCTAATTTTCTCCAGCGCAAACAATTAAGCCGTGCTGTGATCACCACCCATGCCGAGCCCCACGCAGGCCTTGGGCTACCCGCCTATGTGACAGCCACCTCCCCCATCAGGCGCTACCATGATCTGCTCACCCAGCGTCAGATCAGAGCCATACTAGGTATAGGCGCTCCCTATTCATCCCAGGAACTTGAAGATATCCTTGCATCCATTTCCGTGGCCGTATCCAATACAGGACGCATCCAGGCGGCCCGTAAACGCTACTGGCTGATTAAATACCTACAGGACCTGAAGGGGGAAAGCTTTGAAGGACTGGTGCTTGATGCATACAGGGACCATTACAATGTTCTGCTCAAGGAATTTATGCTTGAATCCAGACTGCCGGCGTCCGGATTGAAACTCAAATCTGGAAATCAGATCCAAGTGACGATCCAGCATGCGGATGCACGGCGCGGGCAGTTGACGTTATTTGCCGTCTGACACTTACGTTTCTTACTTTGTTCCTAAACAGATGATCAAACAAACGCCCATCTACTTGTTTTTTAAGCCGCCCCCGGTGTTATGCCAATGGACCGGAGACCGGAAACCGGAAACCGGAGACCGGATATGGCAAATCCACAGGATTTAGGCCATGATCAAAATAAAATCATCCATCTACTTGTCTGACTAAAGTTTCCTGATTTTTATCAATCTATTGATTGTCTATAATGTAGAGTTATCTCAGAGTCAGGTTTAATTTTTATAGGATTTGCCGCGTAAATAGCAAAATCCCATTTTATCCTCCCTGCCCATACAAACCCCACTTATAGATAAATATCTAATAATTTTAGTATGATACGCAATTTAACTCAAAATAACAATAAAATAAAAATCAGGAAACGTTAGCTTGTCTGAGAATGGAAGGTTTTATTTTGATCTTATGCCTAATGCTTAAAACTTCGTTGTCCGGTGTATACCATACTGGCACCATTTTCATTACAGGCTTCAATGGACTGGTAATCGTTCATGGAGCCACCCGGTTGGATAACGGCTTTTACCCCCTGTCTTAATCCCACATCAATGCCGTCTCTAAACGGAAAAAACGCATCTGAGATCATCGAAGCCCCAATCAGTCCGCCTTTTTCTTGTGCCACATCCGCTTCAATCTCGGCTCTTTTATCTTTATCGGTCATGTCGGCAAAGGCAGTCTTGTAGCGTTCAAAGCAGTACCGGTCACACAATTTGCGATAGGCCTTGTCCACGGCGATTTCAGCAACGCCCACCCGGTCCTGTTCACCGGTGCCGATCCCCACAGTACAGTTGTCCTTGACATATATAACTGAATTGGACGTAATACCAGACTCCACCAACCAACCGAAAAGCATATCCTGGTATTCCTGGTCCGTGGGTATCCGGTCGACTTTATAAGTTGTGCCCTTATATTCTGTGGAAGCAATAAAAAGATCTTTTTTTGTAAGTGTCTTCGGCACAAAGGACCACTGGGCCACGATGCCGCCGTCCATAAGGCTTTTAAAATCCACCACCCGCTCACCAATAAAGGACTGCAGTTTATCCATGGCATTGATCCGGATTACACGCAGATTTTTCCGTCTGCCTAGAATCTCAATGACCCCGTCCTCAAACTCCGGGGCCACCACCACCTCAGCATACTGATCTGCAATGCCTTCAGCAGTTGCCTTATCCACAGCTTTGTTCAGGGCAATGCACCCGCCAAACGCAGCGATACGATCTGCCATATAGGCTTTTGCATATGCCTGTTCAAGGCTGTCCGCCCGGGCAGCCCCGCAAGGGTTGTTGTGCTTGACAATTACAGCACAGGGGGTATCCGTAAAATACCGTAAGATGTTCAAAGAGTTGTCTGCATCTGTCAGGTTGGTTTTTCCAGGGTGTTTGCCGGATTGCAGCAGCTCAATATCAGACACAAGATGTTTACCCGGGACGATGGTTTTTGCATCTCCCAGAGCCAGATTACCATTGACCAGCCGGTATAATGCCGCTTCCTGACCTGGGTTTTCCCCGTAACGAAGACCTTTTTCAACCCCGTCAATCACCCAGGAAACCTTTTCATAAAAAAGGGTCTGCCGGCTTTTTCCCTCCACAAAAGAGATCTCCATGGTTGGGGTAAAATGGTCATCCATTATGGTTTTGTAGATCTTTTTAAGATCTGTGTGCATATTTACTCCCCTGTTTTATAACACGATTGAACATCTTTGTTTGAAAGCCCAGTCAGATAATCGGCAATGGCCCGGTCGTACCGGGCGGTATGCTCAAAGGCCTTTGATGCAAGTGCATATCGGTCTTCTAGTCCCAAAGCCCCGCCTTTTGTTTTAAGGAGTTCCAGAATATCGTCATAGGATTGGGGATCCACCACCGAAGCCACCCGGATAAAATTTTTAGCCGCGGCCCGGAGCATGGTGGGCCCGCCAATATCAATATTGCCCCGGGCATTTTCCAGTGTTACATTTTCCTTGGCAATGGTCTGGGAAAAGGGGTAAAGATTGACCACAACCATATCAATGGGTAGCGCATGGGTCCTTTTCAGGTCATCCTGGTGGGAAGTATTATACGTTTCAGTCAAAAGGCCCAGATATATTTTAAAATCAAGGGTTTTAACAAGCCCTCCCTGGGTTTCAGGCTGGCCAGTATAATCAGAAATCTGTTTAAGGGTGTTTTGGGCATCAGGCCCGAGAATCTCTTTTATTTTGGAATAGGTGCCGCCGGTGGATAAAATGGTGATATCCGGATTTATCCCAAGCAGCCCCGGAATAAATGTTCCAAGTCCGCTTTTAACGGATACGCTGACCAGAATGGTCTTGATTTTTACCCAATCATCAATTTTTTCTACCACGTTTTTCGTCATGGTTGTTCCTTATTGTATACAATTAGGTTTGTGCTATCTATTTTCAGTGCAGGCATGCATTTAACCCATTCTTATGGGTGAAGTCAAGTTTAGGTGTTTTCATGATTTTGAAAAAGCCGGATTGGTCCTAAGAGATTGTTTAGTAATTGAAATTAAGTCAGGGGCAAAGCATTTCACTAATAAAAAAAGCAGTCGACCGACTGCTTTTAAAATCTTTATGGGGTGAGTGACCGGGATTGAACCGGCGGCAACCAGGGCCACAACCTGGTGCTCTACCAACTGAGCTACACCCACCACGAAAAACTTTATATAGTTATCAGAACTGATTTTTTTTTTCAAGTATTTTTTCAGCAATTCTCGGTGAAATCTGAGAGCCTAAGAGCCTGTTTGATAATTAATTAATTGCATTAAACCACCAACTCTGCTGGTGTGATCGTGATCGGCTTCGTCGACCAGACGAGGTAAACTTTCTTCCCGAGGGCCCCCAAAGGACAGGTCGGGAAGGAAGTTTGTATGAAAGAATAGGAACGTTTATCGTATGTTAGATGGGAATGTAAATATCATATTGTATGGGTAGCAAAATATAGACGGGAAAAAACTGTATGGACAAGTGATGAGTGCGGTCTCAAAAAATGATGGAAAAAATCGCTAAGAGCGTGTTTGATAATTAGGGGATCGAAGCGAAATCCCATTAACCAATGGTGGGAACTATGATATCACTAAACGTGCTTACTCAAAAATCGTTATTTGCTCTTCTCCATCAAATTGACTTGGATTTGGCAAGGTAAACCAGAGAACACGGCTGCCCTGCTGTGGAGGACCGTTGCACTATGCCAACTACTGGCGTAAACCACGTGGGGACCCTCCAGATCTTACCGAATGGTAACTGCCACGGATAACCATTCGCATAAGGTTGAAGATTGTAGAGAACAAAGACCCCTCGTATATTCTTCTTTGGCCGTGGAATCGAATCATTTATCCAGCTGTTCAGGACTCATTGCATGCTCCAGGATACCACGGGCCATGATCGATATAGGGCTCTTTTCTATAAATGGTGCAAAAATGGGATCAAGCATAATCATACCTCCAGATAAAGTTTTTCTTTTTTACTGTATCTGGAGGGAAGGATATTGTTCACGATTTTAAAATTTATTAGCTAAATTCTGACCGGGATAGTAGGACCTTGAAAGGGGTGAACACTAATACCAAAAGTATCCTCGCTGGACTGTCCAATTGCACTTGACAACCTGAGAGCTTGTTTGGTAATTGATGAATCGGCTGCAATCTCATTTTCATGAGATTTCGCTTTGATCCCCTAGTTATCAAACAAGCTCTTAGGGAACAATAGTCCAAATGGTTTTTAGCACCAGCAAAAAATTTTACTTTAACACTCGATTTTATAGAAAGGACAGCCTGCCTGTGGAGTACTGATTTTCCCATAAATAAAACTAAAATCACTAAAACCGCAGCAGGCAGGGCCTGAAGCGGTTTTTTTTATTTAATGCCGGTTATAAAAAAGAGGAAATAACATGACTGACCGTGAGATCAAAAACAAAGAGAATCACACACAAGCCGGGGATTATTCTCCGTCACTGTCTCCACTTCGTGGTGAAATTGACCGCATTGATGAGCGCATCCTTGCACTGATCAACCAACGCCTTGAGATCGGTAAAAAAGTAGGGGAGATTAAAAAACAAACAGGCAGTCAAATCCTGAACAGAACCCGGGAACGTATGGTGATTGAGCGGCTTTCACAACTGAACTCAGGCCCTGCGGATGAAAGCCTGATTCAGTATATTTTCAATGTGATCATCACGGCCACCCGGGAAATCCAGAGACCTAAGAGCGTTGGTTTTTTAGGGCCCCTTGCCAGCCATTCCCATATTGCGGCGCTTCATTATTTCAGACATTGCGCCACATTTATAGAAGAGCCCAGTTTTTTCGATATTTTCCATAACATTGAGCGAAAGCAGCTGCACTTTGGCATTGTTCCGGTTGAAAACTCTATTGAAGGGGCTGTCAACTATACCCTTGATCTGTTTGCCGAATTTGATATTCAAATTACGGCAGAGCATTATGAGCCCGTTTCCCATGATCTGTTATCCATTACCGGGGAACTCAAGGACGTTAAAAGTGTTTACTCCCATCCCCAGGCCATTGCCCAGTGCAAAAACTGGTTGAAGAAACACCTGCCTCATGCCATAGTCATGGAGACCACCTCAACATCAAATGCCGCGATTATGGCTTCAAAGGATGAACAGATTGCCGCCATTGCATCGGAAAAAGCAGCTCATTTTTATAACCTGCTTCCGGTGGCATCAAAAATACAGGACCGTACCGGCAATATTACGCGGTTTCTTGTGATTGGAGGAGATGGTTCGGAAAGGACAGGGAATGATAAAACCTCTGTGATGTTTGCCACGAACCACACCCCGGGCGCTCTTTTCAGAGCGCTTTCGCCTGTGAACCGGTCTGGTCTAAATATGGTCAAACTTGAATCCAGGCCCACGCGCAACCATAACTGGAGTTATCATTTTTTCATGGATATTGAAGGGCACATACAGGATGAAATTGTATTTCAAACCATTGAACAAATTCGAAGCCAGGCCCTGTATTTGAAAGTGTTGGGGGCATACCCGATTTTTGAAAAACAGGAGATTTTACAATGATTGACGCTGCCACCCGGCTGTATTGCGTTTTGGGAAATCCTGTCAGGCACTCCCAAAGTCCTGCAATTCATAATGCAGCGTTTAAAAATACAGGCATCAATGCTGTTTATCTTGCCTTTGAGGTGCAGGATGCAGCCAAAGCGATACAGGCTGTGCGCGCGCTGGATATCCAGGGCGCTTCCGTGACCATTCCTTTCAAAGCATCCATTATGGAACATATTGATTGGATCGACCCCACAGCCCGGGCCATTGGTGCCGTAAACACCATAATCAATGAAAAGGGCGTTTTAAAAGGGTATAATACGGATTGCCGGGCCGCTGTGGCCCCCCTTGTGCCCTTTGGTATTTCAGGAAAAACCGTCTGCATTGTGGGGGCAGGCGGTGCCGCCCGGGCTGTGGCCTACGGCATTGCAGAGCAAAATGGGAATATCATCATAACCAATCGAACGGAACCTAAGGGCCGGGCCCTTTGTGAAACGGTGAACGCAAGGTTCATAGCTGCCGACGAAATGGCAAATATCCAGGCCGATGTGGTAATCAACACTACAAGTATCGGCATGACGCCCAAGGTGGAGCAAATCAGCTTTCCGCCGCAGGCTTTGACATCTGAAATGGTGGTGATGGATGTGGTGTATACCCCCTTGAAAACCCGGCTGCTTGAAGCGGCGGAACAAAAGGGATGCACAATTATTGACGGCCTGTCCATGTTTATTGCCCAGGCAGCCGCTCAGTTTGAATTATGGACAGGGATTACCCCTGATACGGACCTGATGCGCAACGCTATCTCAGATACGATGTAATGATAAAAGGAGAACACCATGAAGCACGTCATTCCCAGAAATGTCCAGGACCAGGTGGTCAATATTCCGGGCTCCAAGAGTATCTCACACAGGATGCTGATCTGTGCAGCCCTGGCCGGTGGCGTATCAGAACTATATAATGTACTGGACAGCCAGGATATTTCACTTACCCGCAAAACGCTGGCGTGCATGGGAGCTCAAATTGAAACCAGACAAGACGGGGTCCTCAAGGTCACAGGGTTTGATGGATGGCCAAAGCCCTGGGTTGATCCCATCCACCTTGGTAATTCAGGAACCTCCATGCGACTTTTAGCAGGCATTGCCGCCCTTGGCAATACCCCGTATACCCTGACCGGGGATGGGCGCATGCGCCAACGCCCCATGGGAGAGCTCCTGGATGCCCTTGGCTGCATCCGGATCAGTGCAGTTTCCCATAACAAAGAAGGGAGACCGCCGGTGGTGATCCAGGGCGGTGACAGGTCAGGGGGAAGGATCCTTCTGGACTGCTCCCGGTCAAGTCAGTATCTGTCTGCCCTGCTCATGGCAGGGGCATTTTTTGACCAGGGTCTTGTGATTGATTTGACAGGGCCTGCGGTGTCTCAACCGTATATTGGGTTAACCGTGGATGTGATGAAGCAGTTTGGGGTCAATGCCTGCCGGATATCCGATACCTGCTATGAGGTTCCGGGGGGGCAGACTTACACGTCCGGAACCAGATCCGTGGAGCCTGATCTTTCCAATGCCGGTTATTTCTGGGCAGCAGGGGCTGTAACAGGTGCGCAGATCGGTGTGGATAATATCGGCACAACCTCTTTACAGGGCGATTTAAAACAGGCATATATCTTTGAAAAGATGGGCTGTTCGGTAAATCATGACAGCAGGGTACTGAGGGTAAAGGGACACCCCTTGCATGGCGTGGATCTGGATATGTCTGATACCCCGGATGCCGTGCCTGCTGTGGCGGTCACAGCCGCGTTTGCAAAGGGCACCACCCGGATTACCAATATCGGTCACCTCCGGATCAAGGAGTGTGACCGTATTGATGCGGTTTGCTCCCAACTCGTCAAAATGGGAATTAAAACGGTCCAGGGACCGGATTTTATGGAAATTACCGGCGGCACACCCCATGGTGCAGTCATAGAAACCTTTAATGACCATCGCATTGCCATGGCTTTTGCTGTTGCAGGCCTTCGGGTGGCGGGCATTGAAATTGAGAATCCCAGATGCGTGGAAAAATCATTCCCCACATTCTGGCAGCTTTTTGATGCCTTGTAGGCGCTTTTTTAAAAGGAGGTCCCATGGCGCCCATTTTTCTTATCGGATATCGGTGTACCGGCAAAACCAGTACCGGAAAGTATCTTGCCGATTTTTTGAACAAAAGGTTTCTTGATACGGATCTGATTCTGGAATCAACTTACGGCACCACCATTGCACAGATGGTGGCCCGGCACGGCTGGTCTTATTTCAGGGAAAAAGAGACTGAAACGCTTATGAGTCTGAAGTTGAAAAACGCCCCTGTTATCGCCACGGGCGGGGGGATCATCCTTGCCGAAGAAAACAGACAGTTTTTAAAAGAGAACGGGGATGTTGTGTATCTTTATGCCACAGCACCTGTTCTGACAGATAGAATCCGCAAAGATGTAAACAACAGTGAACAAAGACCTGATCTTACCCATGACAGCCTTGCCCTGGAAACAGAAAAAATGCTTGAACTCAGAAATCCATTGTACCAGGCACTTGCAGACATATCCATTGACACCGAGGCATACCCCCCCAAAGCCGCGGCGTTTCAAATTATGGCCGAGCTTGGCCTGCAGTAAAGGAACACAAACAGGCGTTAAAGGAGAATTGTGAAAATGAACATAATAACCCATCAATTAATTGACAATGAATTATGTGGTAAACCGGTTATGGTGGAAAACGGAAAAAGCCGTGTAGAATATACAACCACGTCGAAAATGGCGGCAGATAACTCAGGTCTGGTACATGGCGGATTTATTTTCGGCCTTGCCGACTATGCTGCCATGCTTGCGGTAAATCACCCCAATGTTGTGCTTGGCGGGGCAGATGTTAAATTTTTAAAACCTGTCAAAGCCGGGGAATCTGTATATGCTCAGGCAGATGTAAGATCAGTGTCAGGTAAAAAGCAGATGGTCAGCGTTGAGGTTAAACGTGAAGATGAGGTGGTTTTCAAAGGGGATTTTTCCTGCTTTGTACTGGAAAAACATGTCCTTGAATAAAAAACTTTTTTATTGTTTCTCGTGAGTCGTAACCCAAGTTTTCGACAGATAGGAACTTGCTTTTTGACTCCCAAAGTATCTCCGAAAAAAGGGATGTAGCAGGACAGAGGCAAAAGGACAGTCGGTATCATAAATCTCCAAAGCAAATATGAAAACTCCCAAATTTAAGCTGATTTTAGGCGCATCTCAACCCGAAACCCCGCGTACAGTGGAAATCAATTCCAATACTCAACTGCCGGGATCTGGGAGACTGAAAAGTCATAAACCAATTCAGGAATGGGATCAGAAATAATCTGCTGAGGTGGATCATGGTTGTGAATATCCCATAAACCCAGGTGACGCAGAATCTTCTCGATAATATCGATATTTTCTATAAAAGAAATCAGTTTCATTTGCCCATGACATTTTGGGCAAACCAGAGGATCAACTTCATAAATTTTTTGAATTAACCTGGCCCAATTCTGCCTTGCTTCTTTTGAAGAGATCTTATTTTGCATAATTGTCGGGATTGTGTTATCAGTTTCCGCCTTCTTTCTCATCCCCCTGGACTTGTTAGAAAAGTAACCATAGTAACGAACGGTATGCTCGTATCTTCCTGGAATATGCGTCACCAATCTGGCAAGCCAATCCAAAGCATTAAACCTCTTTTGGGATTTTCCGTCTTTGGCGGTATAAATGATTTTAGCGACGCCATCATCAGATTTTTCGGCCGGAATATAGACCAGTCTTTCCTGGGAGAAACAGGCTCGAATGATATATCTTGCCAGGTTGCCAAGCCCTACTTTATCATCAGGCTCGATTCTGCCTCCGATATAAACATTAAACCCGGAATGATGCCAGGAAAGCATATTTTCAATGATGGCATCATTGATTTTTCCTTCTTTCTTGAGCATTTTCAGCACCTCATACTGAAAGGCTTCTTCCAGGTTTTCAAGCATAAATACCGGCGCAGTCTGAAAACTACCATCTTTTAAGAAGCAACCATCTGAAACTATAGCGTGCAGATGAGGATTGAAATTGAGAAAGTCGCCATAGGTCTGCACTGCAATGCTGGCGCCGGGAACAGCTTCATCATCCGGGACCGTAGATTTAAGATAAGCTGCAATAACATTCCATGCGCACTTAGAAAGTTTTGCCAGTAAAGTGCGCTCATAGAGAAAATAAATCCGTAACTGTTTAGGGATGCTGAAAACCCATTGCCGGTAAGGAACATCCTTTAAAACATTGGTCAGTAGCCATTCTTCATATTCAACAACCCTTTTCTGATGACAGGAGGGGCAAAAATGCCGCCGTTTGCAAGAAAATGCGAGCAAATATTCGTGACCACAATTTTTACAACGGACCCTGGCAAACCCCATATGAAGATCTCCACAGTCGAGATATCTGTAAATCAAGGTCATGACGTATGTTCGTCAATAGCCGTATCGGGGTTTATACATATCATCCCACACCCGTTCCAACTCTTCAAAATGATTCTCAACACACTTGTAATATGCGCTTTCTTTAGGGGTACGAGGTTTGTAAACATCAAGGTTGTTTGTTGCCTGTTGGGCCATTGCGCACTTTAATGTTAATTAGGTTCTCCAGGTGTATCAGGGTGAGGCTTGGAATTGTTCAGGATGAGGGCAACTACTGGCTGTTGATGAAAACATACAACAATTGTTGAATAAATTAAACACAAAAAACAACGAACTGGAAAAGCCATTCAGGTTTTTTAATGACTTATGACTATACCCCTGTTGAAATCGTACATAATGAGGGGATAGCAGATATTAAACGATTGTCTGAAGAACTGCGCCTTGGGTATGTCAATGGCAAATTCAAATGGCTGGTCGGTTTTTATGGGGACAAAAA
>PDWI01001799.1_pt1 | contig 33380 bp, 24 predicted proteins | sample 1430891 | NCBI WGS metagenome assembly PDWI01 (sample SAMN01162508, study PRJNA174530) | Oral metagenome, whole genome shotgun sequencing project. | biome: Marine environment; feature: Marine mammal; material: Swab sample of the gingival sulcus; isolation source: swab sample of gingival sulcus... | reverse complement strand
GGTTGATACCTTATCCAATCATGGTTTATCGCATTTGTCATCTGCTGTTAGATATAGTTTCCCAGATGATTTAATGCCTTTATTGGAAACAGTACCTAATGTGGATTCTTTGTTGCCTGAATTGAATCAAACAGCGCCTTTGGATATTCGTGTCAATCCTCTTAAAATCAATCGTAAACATTTATTACAACAATTATTAGACGAATCGTTAGTCTCAGAAACAGAAGTCACTGTAACACCTTATTCACCTTATGGGTTGCGTTTATCAGAAAAGCAACCATTACAACAGTGGGATATTTTTAAAAAAGGGTTGATTGAAGTACAAGATGAAAGTAGTCAATTACTATGTGAACTAGTGGCACCTAAACGAGGTGAAGTGGTGATCGATTTTTGTGCAGGGGCAGGTGGCAAGACCTTGTTGATGGGAGCGATGATGAAATCCACAGGTCGTTTGTACGCCTTTGATGTGTCAGAACATCGTCTAAATCGTGCCAAACCTCGTTTTGCTCGTGCTGGTTTATCCAATGTTTTGTTGGGTGTCTTGCAAAGTGAAAATGATACCAAGGTCAAACGTTTAGCAGGTAAAGCAGATCGTGTGTTGGTCGATGCCCCTTGTTCAGGTATGGGGACATTACGTCGTAATCCTGACTTAAAATGGCGTCAAAGTCCAGAAGATATTCAAGAGTTGATGGCGCTACAGTCATCTATTTTAGAGCATGCTGCACGTTGTGTTCGTGTGGGTGGACGATTGGTGTATAGCACATGTTCCGTGTTGCCTTGTGAGAATGAAATGCAGGTTGAGGCATTTTTAGCACGTCATTCTGAGTTTGTTTTAAAGCCAGTACAGGAGTCTTGGAAGCAAGTGCCTGAGGGATTAGAGATGGAAGATGAATATTTGAGATTGAGACCTGATTATCATGGTACAGATGGTTTTTTCGCGGCTGTGTTGGAGCGTAAGGAGTAAGTATGTTTTATTCTGATCCTACAAGAATACAAGATTTGTTAGAAGGTCTTAATGAACCACAATGTCAAGCAGTGACATCGCAATCCCAGTATTTATTGGTGTTGGCTGGTGCAGGTACGGGAAAGACACGTGTTTTAACGCATCGTATGGCATGGTTAATTCAAGACCAAGGGTATAGCCCATTTCAATTGATGGCAGTGACATTTACCAATAAAGCTGCCAAAGAAATGAAAAATCGTGTGAGTGATTTAATTGGTATTGACGCACGTAATTTATGGGTAGGTACGTTTCATGGTTTATCTAATCGTATCTTGAGAATACATGCACAAGAGGCAGGTCTAAAACCTCAATTTCAAATTATGGATATGGGTGATCAACTTTCATTTATTAAACGCTTGATGAAAGATTTTAATATTGATACAGAGACCTATAAGCCAAAAGACTTACAGTATTTTATTAATGACCAAAAAGAACAGGGGCTTCGTGCAGAGCAGTCGGAAGATACTTATAGCAATCCTCATTTTGAAAAAATGAAATCTTTGTATGTTTTGTATCAGGAACGTTGCGAGAGTGAAGGTGTTGTAGATTTTGGAGAATTACTATTGCGTAGTTACGAGTTAATTACTCGAAACGAAAATATTCGTCAAAAATATCAACAACATTTTGCTCATATTTTGGTAGATGAATTTCAGGATACAAATGATTTGCAGTATCGTTGGTTACAGTTGATTGCTGGTACAGAAGGCGCTTTATTTGCTGTAGGAGATGATGACCAGTCCATTTATGCATTTCGTGGTGCAAGGGTTGAGAATTTATTTGATTTTGAACGTCGTTTTGCGAAAGGGTCTGTTGTTCGTTTAGAACAGAATTATCGTTCTAATCAGGGAATTTTAGAGGCAGCCAATGCGATTATTTCTCATAATAAAGCACGTTTAGGTAAGGAATTATGGTCAGATAAAACATCAGAGCATCAAATTTATGTAGTGGGTCATGAGCGTGATTTTGATGAGGCACGTTATGTGGTGAACAAAATTGATACCTATCGGCAGTCAGGGGTTCATTTAAATGAAATGGCAATTTTATATCGTAGTAATGCCCAGTCACGTTTATTTGAGCAAAATCTTGTGCAACAGGGGATTGCTTATAGAGTGTATGGGGGCATGCGATTTTTTGATCGTCAAGAGGTGAAGAATGCTTTGGCTTACTTACGACTGTTAGGAGATCCTCATAATGCCTATGCTTTTTTACGTGTTGTGAATTTTCCACCACGAGGCATTGGTGCACGTACAATTGAGCAATTGACTCAAAATTTAGAACAGACAGGGCAGTCATACTATGATTTGGTGGATACGTTGAAATTATCTGCTACTAAAAAACTTCAAGCCTTCAAAGAGATGGTGCAAAAGTGGACTGAGCAAGCACACATGATGAAACTTTCTGAACTCTTGGCGTGGGTTATTAATGACAGTGGTATGCGTTTGTATTATCAAAATCAAAAAGAGTCTGTTGATCGTTTAGACAATTTAGATGAGTTAGTATATGCGACAGAACAGTTTTGTCGTGAATATGATTTAGAGGGCTATCATGCCTTTGATATGATTACCTTTCAAGGTATTCAGATGAGATTGCTAGATGCTTTTTTATCACATGTTGGATTAGAACCCGGTGAACGTCATGTGGGAGATACAACAGAGGACGCTGTTCAGTTGATGAGTGTACACGCTTCTAAGGGTCTTGAATTTCAAATAGTATTTATTGTGGGGCTTGAAGAGGGGTTATTTCCACATGCCAATAATGATATGCCAGAAGAGGAACGTCGTCTGATGTATGTGGCTATTACACGTGCAAAAGATGAATTATACCTCAATCATGCAGGATATCGTCGCTTACATAACATGGAGCATTATTCAGCACCCTCTGAATTTCTACTACAGCTACCCGAACACCTGATTCAACAGAGGGGGTTTCCTGTGCATGTGAAATCTCCAAAAAGTTTTGGTGTGCGTCGTTTTGGGCAATTAAGCAAAACACAAAATTTTGCTTCGGGGAATCAAATTAAAACAAACTCAAAGACAGTCTATACATCTCAAAATGAACATAATGGGTATCATGTAGGTCAACAAGTCTCTCATGCAGCATTTGGAAAAGGGACTATTGTGAGTTTTGTGGGTTCTGGGGAATCTACACAGGTAAAAGTGGCTTTTAAGGGACAAGGGGTTAAAACACTTAAGTTGAGTATGGCAAAGTTGATGAAACTATCTTAATATGCTTGACATCTGGCGGTCTTTTGCATAGAATAACCTTTCTTTAGGCGGTTAGCTCAGTTGGTTAGAGCGCTACGTTGACATCGTAGAGGTCGCTGGTTCGACTCCAGTATCGCCTACCAAATTTATTTAACTCTCTTTTTAGAGAGTTTTTTTTGTGCCCAAAATCTTTTAAAGACTATGTTTTGAAGTGATTAAATATTATAATAATAGATTGCGTAAAAATAGATTGAGTAAGATACTGTGCGTTTAACACATATTAAATTAGCGGGTTTTAAATCATTTGTGGATCCCATCACAATTTCTGTGCCAAGTCAGTTGGTGGGTGTTGTGGGTCCCAATGGTTGTGGTAAATCTAACATCATGGATGCAGTGCGTTGGGTGTTGGGTGAATCCAAAGCGTCTGAGTTGCGTGGTGACTCGATGCAAGACGTTATTTTTAATGGTTCCAAAGAGCGTAAGCCTGCTGGGCGTGCGAGTGTTGAACTTGCCTTTGATAATGCAGATGGTCGTTTTTTAGGTCAATGGCAATCTTATGCTGAGGTGAGGGTCAAACGGGTTTTAGGACGTGATGGTCTTAGTCAATACTTTATTAATCAACAGCAAGTTCGACGTAAAGATATTTATGAACTCTTCTTGGGTACAGGTCTAGGTTCTAAAGGCTATGCCATGATTGGTCAAGGTATGATTAATCGTTTATTAGAAGCAAAACCCGAGGAGTTGCGTGTTTATTTGGAGGAGGCAGCAGGTGTGTCTCGTTATAAACAAAAACGCAAAGAAACTCAACGTCGTTTAGAAGACACAAGGGATAATCTGACCCGTGTAGAAGATATTATTCAAGAGCTTGATCAACAGTTGGTGCGTTTAGAAAGGCAAGCAGAACATGCCAAACAGTATCGTTACTTACAAGAGCAAGGTCTGCAAGTACAGTCTTTACTTTGGTTTGTTCAAGAACAAAATTCACAGGATAAAAAACAAAGAAAACAAGATGCTTTGAAGTCATTAAATCAGCAGTTGCAAGGTCTAGAGGATCAAATGTCTCAGCTGAGTATTGAACATGGACAGCAGGTTCAAGTAGTTGATGGTGCAAATGAACATTTACATAGGGTTCAACAACAGCTGTATCAGAGTAATGTATTAATTACACGTTTGCAAACACAGCAGCAGCATACCATAGAAATGATTGATCGACTTCGTCTGCAAATCCATCAATTAAATGAAAAACAAACGCAATGGCATGAACAAGAAACCTACGTTGATGAGCAGATGGAGGTGTTTGCTGAGCAGATGATGTTAGCACAAGCGCAACAAGAAGAATTGAATATGGCTTTGTATCCTTTAGAAGATGAGGTGGTTGAAAAAGAGGCAATACTCAAACAGAATCGTTTATCGCTTAAAGAATTGTCCCAAAATGTGGCATCGATTCAACAGGCTTTGTTGTTAAATTCTCATGAAAAACAAAGCTTAATTCAACGACAAAAACAATTAGATACTGAGTTAAAGGATCAGCAAAATAGGTGTCATCAATTAGTATCTCCACCTATAGAACGATTGGAAGATGTGCGACATGCGTATGAAGTGCAACTACAGAAAGTAGAGGATCTGAATATATTAATGCAAGAGATGGGTACTAAGGGTTCATCATTGGAGAAAATGCTTCAGGTATTACAATCAGACGTATTAGAACAACGCGTCAAGATTCAACGTATTGAAGCCCAGTATCAAACACTATCTTCTTTGCAGATACAAGCTCAGGAAGAAAATCAGTTAGGTTCGTGGTTAGATGCACAGGGATTATCTCATTTAAAGCCTGCTTGGGAGTATATTCATATTGAGTCAGGTTGGGAAAAAGCATTAGAAGCTGTTATGGGTGAACGCTTACAATCATTAGAAGTCAGTGCTTTGGATTATATGATGGCATTTGAATCGACGGATATTCCTAGTTCTGTATGTTTTTATACTGATACGGTGGGTCAGCCAATGATGGCAGATGAGCGTTTATCAGACTTTCCAACCTTATTGTCTAAGGTTGATGTCCCTGATGGACGGCTGAAATCGTTCTTAAAAGTATGTTTGCAAGGTGTTTATTGTGTTGAAGATTTGTCACAGGCTTTGACTGCACGTGAGTTACTCAGTGGAACCACTTGTTTTGTATCATTATCAGGTCATCGTGTGGATAGGTCTAGTTTATCTTTTTATATGCCAAATTCGTTGCAATCTGGACAATTGGCAAGACGTGAATCCATGCAAGTGTTGAGTGTACAACAAGAAGAAGCAGAGCAGGTGTTGGATGATATGAATGCCAAGTTAATTTCTCTGCAATCACAACTAGCGACTCATCAACAATCATTGAAAGATACACAACAATTACACCAGCAAGCCTCACAAGAATCTCATGCATTGGCATTAGAACTTCAAAAGCTTGAACAACAGGTGGTACAAACGCAAAAAGATCAATTGGCGTTGGCATCTTCCATCACGCGAATCGAAACGTCTCAAAAAGAAATTGTAACGCAATTAGAGTGTTTAGAATGCCGTTTTAGTGCGATGGATGAGCAGTTGGCAGAGGCACAAACAATCTATTCAGACAAAGAAATCGCACTAGAGGATGAGGCGAATGTGCTAGATGAGTACAAAGCCAAAATGCAGAATTTGGTGCAACAAATACAATCAACCACTATGCAGTTGAATCATTGGCAATCACAGTCTGATCAATTGTCACAACAAAAAGAGCTGGCAAAAATGCAATCTGCTCAGGTGATCGCTGAATTAAATATGTTGCAATCCGAGTTAAAAACAGCACAAACCTCACAATTATCTGATGATTTGCATGTGGCATTGGAGGAGCAGGCAGGTTATCAATTGTCTGTTGAAGATGCACGTAAGCAGGTTGAAATTCAACAGACTAAATTGCAGACTATTTCAGAAGAAAAAATGGGTGTGGAACAGCAAAAACTACCATTGCTTGAAACACAAATGCAATTACAATTGGATATACAAGCAGCACAGTTGAATTTTGAGCAGTATCAGGAACAGTTAAATGCCTTGGAAGTAGATCGTGCCTTGTTAGGTGTTCAGTTACAAGCATTGGTAGCTGATCAAAGAACGGTTACACATTTACAAGCAGAGGTCAAAAATATTCAACGTAAAATAAATGCGTTAGGCAATGTTAACTTAGCGGCGATTGAAGAGTTAGAAGAAACATCGGAACGTGCAACCTTTTTAAAATCTCAACGAGATGATTTATTAGAAGCGATGGCTGCTTTAGAGGAAGCCATTCGTAAAATTGACCGTCAAACAAAATCATTATTGCAGGACACCTTTGATCAAGTCAATCAGCATTTTAGTGTTTTGTTTCCTCAGTTGTTTGGGGGAGGTCAAGCAGAGTTGATGATGACAGGTGATGATATTTTAGAGGCAGGTGTTCAAGTGATGGCACAACCACCGGGTAAGAAAAATAGTAGTATTTCATTGTTGTCAGGTGGTGAAAAAGCACTAACAGCGATTGCACTTGTATTTTCATTATTTAAGTTAAATCCAGCACCATTTTGTTTGTTAGATGAGGTGGACGCTCCATTAGATGATGCGAATACAGATCGTTTTGCTCGCATGGTAGAATGTATGACAGATCAAACACAGTTTTTGTTTATTTCTCATAACAAGATTGCAATGCAAATGGCACATCATTTAATTGGTGTCACTATGCAAGAACAAGGGGTTTCTCGGATTGTATCAGTGGACATGCAAGAGGCGTTAGCAATGGCAAATACTTAATAGAACAAAGGAATATAAATGAGTTTTTTGGGTGATTTTAGTTTATGGTTATTAGGTTTGTTTCTCTTGTTGAGTGTACTTGCTTGGAATGCATTTTTGACACTTCGTTTCTCGTATCAAAAAAAACAACTAGAGAAACAAAATCAAGCCAAAGAAAAACGCCATGAAGCACAGTTTAGTGTGACAGAATCTTTAAAAGATGAGATTGTATTTGGTGACGCTGGACGTTTGCCAGCAACAGAGCGTGAGGAAGATGATTTAACACATGTGGATTTGGATATTCAAGAGGTATTGGACATTCATTTTGTAGCGCCTGTATTAGGTGAATCACTCATTAGCCAATTAAATTTATTGCTTAAAGATTTTCCAGAGGGTTTGAGTGTATTTGCGTTGACGCATGATGATTTTCATCGGGACCATCTAGAGCCTAATGAATATTATCAAAGTGTTCATGTTGCATTGGTCTTGGCGACTCGTCATGGTATTGTGTCCCAAGAAGACTGGGCACGTTTATATGGTACTTTGGAACATGTATCATTGATTTGTTCAAGTGATTCTTTTGTAGGTGCTGAGTATGGTGATTTTGAGGCTAAGATGCGTCGTTTATATCAGCAGATTAAGTCAGTGGATTTGGTATTTAATTGCTCACTCAAATTACAATCATCAAAATCTATTTCTGATATTGTGAAAACATTGATTAACAATGGGTTTCATAGATTTGGTGATTATATGGTATATCAAAAAAATGGGGTGCGTTATCAATATAAAGTAAGTGCCGATGGTTCTTTATTTGAGGATATGAGTCGTACAGTGACTGATTTATCGGTTCTCTTTGATATTCCTAATAGCACATATTCTAAGCATGGTTTTAGTGATTTTTATGATGTTTTATATCAATTATCCAAATCTTTAAATGCGACGATGCTGACGGTCAATGGTGAGGTTATTTCGGAGCGTATGCTTAGGTTAGCAGATGATCGTTTATTAGAAGTTTACAAAAATATGCGAGATATACAGGTTGAACCCGGCTCTGCAAAAGCAGCGTTATTGTTTACAGATGTGTGATTATTATGGATTTATTTTTGTTAGACGAATATCAGGATTTAATAAAACAAATTAATCGTCATAATCGAGCTTATTATACCTTAGATGCTCCTGAAATCACTGATGAGGCGTATGATACATTGATGCGTCGTTTGTTAGATATTGAACAAATGCACCCAGAGTGGGTCAATGAGACTTCTCCAAGTCAGCGAGTGGGGGCAGAGTTACTGAATACCTTTGAAAAAGTCACTCATCGTGTGCCTATGCTGTCTTTATCTAATGCTTTTGAGGACGAAGATGTACGTCAATTTGATCGACGTATGAAAGATTTTCTCAAAACACAAGCCGTTTTGGATTATGAGTGTGAACTTAAATTAGATGGTTTGGCGATTAATATTCGTTATGAACAGGGTCGTTTAGTACAGGGTTGTACTCGAGGTGATGGTCAGGTAGGTGAAGATATTACTTTAAATATAAAAACTATTCAAAATGTACCACATATCTTGAAGGGTAAAGCCCCTGAACTGTTAGAGGTGAGGGGTGAAGTGCTGATGACGCATCAAGCATTTGAGACGCTTAATCAAGTACAACGACAAAATAACGATAAGACGTTTGCTAATCCACGTAATGCAGCGGCAGGTACCTTAAGACAACAGGATCCTAAAGTGGCCGCACAACGTGCTTTAAAATTTATCGCCTATGGACTGGGGGATGTAGAGGAAGACGTTGAGAGTTTGCCTGATAATCAATATGACATGATGGATTATTTAAAACAACTGGGTTTTGAAGTAAACGAATATCGTCAATTGGCACATGGTGTGGATCAAGTGTTAGAGTTTTATCAACAAATTAAAAAGATTCGACCTTCCTTGCCTTATGATATTGATGGTGTTGTATATAAACTGAATATTTTCTCGTTTCAAGAACAAGTAGGTTATATTGCCAAAGCCCCTAGATTTGCATTGGCACATAAGTTTCCCCCTCAGGAACGTATGACCCAATTATTAGATATTGAGGTTCAAGTGGGACGTACAGGGGCAATTACGCCTGTTGCACGTTTAGAACCTGTGTTTGTGTCGGGTGTGACAATTAGTAATGTGACTTTGCATAATGAAGACGACATTGTACGTAAAGATTTATGGATTGGTGATACGGTGATTGTGCGTCGTGCAGGTGATGTGATCCCAGAGATTGTAGCGTCTGTTGCAAGTCAACGCCCTTTAGACGCTTATCGTTTTAAGATGCCTACGCATTGCCCTGTATGTAATAGCCAGTTAGAGCGTTTAGAAGATGAGGCTATTTTACGTTGTACAGGTGGTTTATATTGTGAAGCGCAACTCAAACATGGGTTGTCACATGCAGTGTCTCGTAAAGCATTAAACATTGATGGCTTAGGTGAAAAAATCATTGATTCCTTGGTACAAAAGGGTGTTGTACATACAATTGCAGATATTTATGCTTTAAAAAAAGAAGATTTTGGTGATGATTTATATCAGTCTGCTAAAAAGGGACAGTTGGTTGAAAAGAAATCAATTCATAATTTATTAAATGCCATAGAAGCTAGCAAAAAACCTACGTTACATGCCTTTATTTATGCGTTAGGTATTCGTCATGTGGGTGAAACAACTGCAAGACAATTAGCGAATCATTTTGGCTCTTTAGAGGCTTTGATGCAAGCAGATCAAGACGCCTTATTAGCGTTGGATCAAGTAGGTGACGTATTGGCTGAATCTATTGTTAATTTCTTTGCCCAAGCACATAATCAAAAAGTGATTCAATCTATCATTGATTTAGGGGTGCAGATTCAAAATCCTATTATGGTAGATGTATCGTCTTATCAAGATCATATTTTTTATGGTAAGACCTTTATGGTCACTGGCAAGTTTTCAGTGTCTCGTGCCGTTATTGCAGAACGTGTGATAGCTACGGGTGGTAAGCAACTCAAAAGTATTTCCAAGAACTTAAATTATTTATTGGCGGGACAAAATGCGACACCTCACAAAGTTAATAAAGCGATAGAAATGGGTATTGAGGTGATCGATGAAGATAAATTGAATGAGATATTAGGAGCGATATAATGCGTGTGTTTATTACAGGTGCTGCCAGTGGTATGGGTCAGGCGTTTGCAAAAGCCTATGCAAAACAGGGTGCACAGTTAGGTTTATTGGACTTACATTTAGATGCATTATCTGCATTAAACAAGTCATTAGGTGGAGGACATCTTTGTTATGCTGTAGATGTTCGAGACCATGAAGCTGTCCTAAAGGCTGGCTCAGATTTTTCTTCTAAAGGTCAGGTGGATTTAGTGTTGGCATGTGCAGGTATTAGTCGTGGTACTTTACTAGATTATCCTGAGGATTATGAGGTATTTGAACGTATTTTAGATATTAATGTGTTAGGTTTAGTATCAACCTTTCAAGCATTTGTACCTACCATGAAAGATCAAGGTTTTGGTACTTTGGTTGGTATTGCGAGCGTGTCGGGTGTACGTGGTATTCCCGGTTCATCTGCTTACTCATCTTCTAAAGCTGCTGTGAGGTTAGCGTGTGAGAGTTTTCGTGTGGATCTTAAACCGATGGGAATTGATGTAGTGACGATTGCCCCCGGGTATATTAAAACACCATTGACTGCTTGTAATCCTTACAAAATGCCATTTTTGATGGAAGTAGATGATTTTGTAGAAGTAGCGACAAGAAAAATCCAAAAGAAAACCCCTTATACCACGATTCCATGGCAGATGGGTTGGATGGGACGATTACTACATCGTTTACCGTGTAGCGTATATGATTATTTCTTGTCTAAAAAAAGAAAAAAACCAAGAGATACTGAGGTTTTGAAGTAACTGTTAGTATAGATTATTGACCTGTACTTGATTGAATGGGTAGTGCAAAAACATAAATACCGTCTTACTTAAAAAATAAGACGGTATTGTTTTAATAGATTGTATTCAGGATCACTTTGTTAATAAGTTGGTATGTTTTTTTATGGCATTAAAATCCACGGGCTTAATTGATGGAGTACATTGGTTTGAGTCATCAATGCTAATGTAAAGAAAATGGTATGGAAGAATGTCACATACCAAATTTGATTGGTAGCTCTAATCCATAAAAAGCTTGATAATCCCATAATCACCATATTAATCAACATGACAAGCAGGATATTAGACCATAGAGGTTGGGTAGGTACCAGTGCTTGTCCAAAGATCCATAATCCACCGTATTGCAAGATTAACCAAGCAAGCACACCACCCCCTGATAAGAGCAATACCCAAAGTATTGTATAATCCCTATGTGTGAGCGTTCTGTGAACTAATAAATTAAAGAAAAAGTAGAATACAAAAAAGAATGGCATCAGTTTGATGGCTGATAATACTTGATCTGTGTCTATGGCTTTTAGGCGTAATAGCCAAAAACGTAAATCCATTTGATGATGTGCTTCAAAAGATGCAAGTACTTGAAATGCCAAATAGCTGACGGCAATTGCCAATATTAAAGATAAAAATACTAATAGGTGTTGATACTGTATATGATTTTTAACTTTGAATGTTTTATTGTCTTTCTGATAATAAATTGCCTGAAAATACCCAATAATAAGACCATTATATAATGTCCAATAGGCGATTAGAGTAGCTACAAAGTTATTGAATAAACGACCTGGCATTAATACAATAGGTGCAAGGGCAAATAAAATAATGAGACTTGTGCTACATAAGATCATCCAAATGGCAGATGTTCGATAATTAGGACGTTTAAAAAATGCTTGTAAAGCAATCAATAGTAAAATGATACTCATGCCTAATAATATCAGGATACCACTGCTAGGTTGTCTGTTGAGTACGATAAAGAATGGAATATAACTGAGTGCAAGAATAATAAATAAATAACGTCTCGGGTAGTTGGTGTTTTGTTGTATTTGAGTTTCTGAAAAAGGTATGCAGAAGTACTTGCTGAGAACGCCCGTAATAGCAATAGACGCCAATAAATTAACCCAAATTAAGAATGAAATCAGTGCGATACCTTGTAGTACAGAAATCCCTAACCATATTTGATGACTAGATGTTAAAGATGGATTGTTTTGAGGTAGTTTTGACCCTAAACTTTTTTCAAAAAAATCAATTAGATTGCCTGTTGTTTCATAAGATAATAAGTTTTGTTGATGTACTTCACTTGGTGTATATACGATATGTTGGGCAGTTTGTGGGGCACGGTTTTTAAATGTAGGACTTTCAATGGTATAAAACTGATTAGCAACGGCATTTTGTTGGTACCCTAAAAATGCTTGTAAATAAGGGTTGTGTGAAATGGGTTCTTTGTAATAAATGGTTGGTTCATTACGTAATAAGGCATTTGCTGTTTTGTTAAAGAAAAACTCATCGTATTTGCCAGCAATAATGCCTATAGGACGATTTCCCATCGCCCCTAATATGTCATCTTGTGTAATGCCTGCTTTTTCTAAATATGAAAAATCTGCACCAACGGCTAATACACTGTGAACTAAACGCTGTTTGGATTGAATAGATTGTTCTTCATCAAAATAAGTGGCTGCTAAACTTGAAAAACCACCCATAGAGTGTCCTGAAACACCGATATAGACTTGCCTATCATCTTTAAGTGTGAAGTCTTGTTGGGCGACATGCTGGACAGCCTCCCATTGTGAGGTAAGCCAAAAATTAATCATTGCGTTTTGTTCGTCTTGTGGCTCATGCCACTTGGAATGTCCATGCTCAAACAAATCAACTGTTAGGACAATAAATCCTCGTCGGGCGAGTTCAAGCGCGTTATTGGCTTGAGATTCTTTGGAATCTAAGAAACCATTTGTTAGGATAATAACGGGTCTTTTGCCTGTAAGACCTTTGGGTTTGTACCAGTAACCGTCTTGTTCTCCATGTGCTGTTTTGTAGTGTGTATGTGTGACAGTAACTCCAGCATCATTTCGAATGGTAAAGGCTGCATACAGTGACCCAAATAAGACTAAAGAAGTGATGAGTAATAGGATGTGTCGAACAAAAGGTTTTAGTTTATTCATAATGATTTGAAAAAATACAATTGAATTATTGACGTTTATGTAATTGAAGTCCGATGAGAGAAATCAAAAGAAAACTGATAAAGCCTGCGACACTGACGAGGGATAAATCAATGCCAAAAATCTTTGCTTTTGACGCACAGCTGGCATAAATTCCAAAAAATTCAGGGAAATATGAGCTTAGTTTTGTGTATTGATTAATAAAACGGTCTGCAAAACTCAGTGTGCAAGAATAAGATTCACCAGCCACCATAAATTGATACATACCAGCAGCAATACCCGACAAAGATAAAGCAGAAATTAAGTAAAAAGATAACCTTAGCAAAATACTAGGTGCAATGGTGCCCAGTAATGCCACTACGAGAATAGCAAGATAAATAACACGTTGTAAAATACACCAAGCACAAGGTTGATAGCCTAAACCATGCTGTACAAAAAGAGCACAGACTAATGAGAAGAAGGTTAAAAGTGCAATGGTGCGTGTATGAATGATGTATTTCATAGGAAGTCCCTTTTTAAGTAATTTGAACAGCCAGTTGTAAGACTAATGTAGATATGCCATTCCAAAGAATTTGTACGCCAATACAGAGCAAGATAAATGCAGAAAGTCGCATAATAATCTGTGTGCCTGTACTACCAAAATATTGCAAAATCTGTACGGTGAAACGTAAGAAAATATAAATAACTACGCCAGTTGTAATGACGGCGAGTGTCATACCAATGAGACTTGCAATAGAGTTAGAAATGTCATTGTATTGGAATGTGGCACCAATTGTGATGGCAGCTGAGATAGATCCGGGACCACAAATGACAGGGAAAGTCATTGGGTAGAATGCACTTTGTTTGATTCTTTCGTTGTTAAATGAATCAACCAAATCCTCGACAGATTCTGTATCTGCATCTTTTGCATTGAGTAAATTCCATGCAGAAAACATAATTAATATACCACCACCGACTTGAATGACAGGAATAGAAATACCAAAAAATTTAAGAATGATATTACCTGTTAGTATTGTGATTAAAAGCATAATCACGGTATATTTAAAAATACGGTTTGCAAGCATCTTGCGTGTTTCATTACTCGCTCCTTGGGTCATATTCCAAAAAATAGGTGGAATACCCGGAGGATTGACGATAGGTAAAAGAATACCCAAAATCAATAGATAAGTCTGTAAGCAAGTTGTGATTAATTGAATATTAGTCATCGTATAAAAAATAAAAAGTGTTTTAAAATGCTTGCTTATGATGTATAAATATCCTGCAATCTCTTGTATTTCGTCTATTTTATCTCAAAATAGGTCAAGCATTATATATTATTGATGATTTGTTGAAAATATTTTTTGTAAGAAAATTATTTCTTTTCAAAGAAAACAATGTTTTCTTCTATGGCTGGGGTTGGTTCATAGTGTTTTACGCCTAATTTGATGCGTTCTCGACCATTGGCAACACGCCATTTGTTGCTATCACGAAGTGAATGAATACAACCACAATATTCCTGCTGGTAAAATCGTTCTCTTTTGCTGATTTCAACCATGCGTGCTGATCCCCCTTTTTTTCGCCAGTTGTAATCCCAATAAATTAAATCTGGGTATCGTTCAGCAGCACGGTGACCACAGCCATTAATTTGTTTCATATCTTTCCAACGAGAAATAGCGAGGGAACTTGTGAATACTTTATAGCCATGTTCATGTGCGTATAGGGCAGAGCGTTCGAAACGCATGTCAAAACATTCGGTGCAACGAATACCTCTTTCGGGTTCAAACTCCATACCTTTGGTGCGTGCAAACCAATTTTCAGGGTCATAGTCACAATCAATAAATTCCACCCCATGTTTTTCTGCAAAACGGATATTTTCTGATTTCCGTTTTTCGTACTCTTGTCGAGGTTGAATGCCCGGATTGTAGAAAAATATGGCATATTTTATGCCTGATACTAAAAGTGCCTCCATAAGTTCTGCTGCACAAGGTGCACAGCAAGAGTGTAATAAAAGCTTATCTGCATTGTTGGGTAAGATTAAAGGTTCTCTTTTTACGTTTGTAATGGCTATTTTTGTCATTCTTTATCCAAAAGGGTTTTTAGTCCATGTTCAAAGTCGAGTTGTTGTTTTTCTGTGATTAATTGGTTTGTTTTAAAAACAAAACTGTCCTCCACACGTTCACGTTGTGTCGTGATTTTTGCAACATAGACATTAATATTATATTTTAAAAAGTAGTTGGCAATAGCATACAAGACACCGGGTCTATCGATCGTCTGAATAAATAGATTAAAGGAATCTTTGTCATCATTAGGTTCGAGTCGGGTTTGTGTCATGATAGGGAATGTTTTCTTTTCACGTTTTTTTTGTGCATCTTCATAGGTGGATGTAGGTTTAAAACGAATATTCCCTTGTAAAAACTTTGGCAAATCAACTTCGATTTTCTCAATGAATTGTGAGTCTGTCAAGTAATTGTGATTTGGTTTTTGTAGCGTGAAATGATCAAGCACCTCGCCGTCTTTTTCAGTGTGAATGCTTGCTTGCAAAATATTAATTTTGACTTGGTAAAAATAAGCACACAATGTTTTGAACAGCTCTTGTTTGTCTTGTGTGAGAATCATGACCTCAAAATAAGGCTTGTTGGGCATTTTCCGTGCTTTAACGAGGGGTGTTTCTTCAGGCGCTGTTAGCCGTTGTTGTGTATGCCATACAATGGTTTGTTCATCATGTTTTAAAAAATAGGGGAGATTTTGTTTTTTCCAGATACCCATACAGTCTTCTGTGCCAAATCCCATGTCCGATAGTAGCTTTAAACTATCTTTTTGTCGTTGAGTTTGTACGTATTGTTGGCTTGGTTGTTCCCCTTCGACTTTTTGTATTGCATGATAATATAAATGATCTAATAATTGACCTTTCCAACTGCTCCAAACTTTGGGGCTGGTTGCATACATATCTGCCATGGTAAGCAAATAGAGTGATTTGATATATTGTTTTTGTTGGTTTGAGTGAAGTGGTTTTTGAGGTTCAATAGCCTGTGTTTTTTCATCTATATCATAGGGATGTATTTTCGAACAAAATTGATTAATCACCATTGGGTCATCAATGTCGTGCTTTTGTGAGGTGATGGACATGAGTAAGTGTGCACGAACCAAAAATACCATCAGTTGTCGATCTTCTGTTGAAAAATGCCATTGTTTAGCAAATTGTGCAATATCGATTGCCCCGAGTTCCTCATGTCGTCCTCCACGTCCTTTTGCAATATCATGGAAAATGGCAGATATATAGATTAATTCAGGTTTTGGGTGCTCCATCATGAGTTTGGAAGCCAATGGGTGTTCATGAGCATACTCACTCATAGCAAAACGTCTGAGTTTTCGGATCACCATAAGGGTATGTTGTTCCACAGTATATACATGAAATAAGTCATGTTGCATTTGACCGATGGTGTTTTTAAAAGCAGGAATAATACGTTGTAATACACCTAGGTGTGCCATACTCCTTACAACACGAACAATCCCAGTGTTTCGTTTGAACAACTGAATAAATTGGTGTTGATTGTCTATATTGTGTCTAAAGGCATCATTGATGAGTGTACGTGCTTTCCAAATACCTCGTTGTGTTTGGATTCCTAAGCGATACAAGGGACCTTTGTTTTGGAGATGTGTATATGCTTGCAGAATCAGTGTGGGTTGTTGAGAAAATATATCTGGATTATGGGTTTCAACTTCATTATTGCTCACAAAGAAATGTTCGTCCAAATGTTTTTTTATTTTATAAACATCTGGATAATATATTTTCTTGAGATTAAATTGCGTAAACTGTAGCTGTCGATACACAATACTTGCAGCCCAATAGTATCGTTGCATAAAATATTCGCTGGCTTTTTGGCGAGTTGTATCGTGGTTTGCAAATTGATAATGTTGTGCCATGTCCATTTGAATGTTAAATAAGAGTTTGTCCTCTTGTTTTTTATAAAACAAATGGAGGTTAATACGAAGCTCCGTAAATGCTTTATGTGCTTTCTCAAATTTTTCGACCTCTTGTAAATTCATCATATGGCTGTCAATGAGCTGATACCAGTTTCCATGATAAAGTCCTGCAACTTTATATAACCATTGTATTAAATGAATGTCTCGAAGTGTGCCGGGAGATTCTTTTGTATTGGGTTCTAAAGCATAAGGGGTGTTGTTATATTTTGTATGTCGCAACCTCATTTCATTAATTTTTTGTTCATAAAATGTCTTGAGATTAAGTGCTTCTTTAAAAACAGTTTGAAATTGTAAATGCAGTGCTTTATCACCCCATAAAAAACGTTCATCTACAAAACTGGTTTGTGTGGTAATATCTTGCTGACAGGCCTCGAGTGTTTCAGAAATGGTTCGTGTAGGGCAGTGTACTTTGAGTTTTAAATCCCAAAATAGGGTGAGCAATTGTGTGATTTTTTTGTTAATGTCGTTTTTTTGTTCAGATGTAATATGATGATCAATAATAAATGCTAAATCAATATCAGAGTGAGGGTAGGATTCTTGTCGTCCATAGCCTCCAACAGCCAGCAGTGTCACGTGATTTTTAGGTAGATTAATATCTTCAATAATGCTTAAAATGAATTCATCAATGAGTTGGCTATGTATTTTTACATAGGTTAAAGCTCCACACTGATTCGCTAAGAAACGCTGATTGAGTTGTTCTTTTTGGGTTAGATAATGTGAGAGCTTTTGTTGATGCATATGGTTTACCTAATAAATATTTATCGTTTGAACTTAACAAAATCAGGTGGTTCAGGCATGTTAGGTGATACTGTGAGGACATCATAGCCATCTTTAGTCACAATAATTGTGTGTTCGTATTGTGCAGATAAACTACGGTCAGCTGTTACAACAGTCCATTGATCTCGTAATAATTTTGAGTGACGACGACCTGCGTTAATCATAGGCTCTACCGTAAATGTCATGCCTTCGACAATGACATCTCCATCGTTTGGACGACCATAATGTAGAATTTGTGGGTCATCGTGAAATACTCGACCAACGCCATGACCACAGTATTCACGCACAATGCTAAAGCCAAATTGCTCTGCATATTTTTGAATAGTATGCCCAATAAGACCTGTTTTGATGCCTGGTTTGATCACATCAATGCCTCGCCACATGGCTTCATAGGTCACTTCACATAGTTTCTTGGCTTGAATAGAAGGTTCTCCGACAAAAAACATACGGCTTGTATCACCAAAACAGCCATCTTTGATAACAGTCACGTCACAGTTAATAATATCGCCCTTTTTGAGGGGTTTATCATTAGGAATACCATGGCAAATGACATGATTGACGGAAGTGCATAAGTAACCTGTGAATGGGGGTTCACCATAGCCGATGGTGGCTGATACAACACCAATTTTGTCCATATAGCCACGGCATAAATCTTCAATTTGTTTTGTGGTGATGCCTGCTTGAATATGTGGTTCGATAAAATCAAGAACACTTGCAGCTGCCTCACAAGCCCCTCTCATTTTTTGTAAATCCTCTGATTTGTTGAAAATTTGCATAATATATTAAGTAAATAACTGAAAATGATTGAAAAAAAACTGACTCTCATGTAGAATCGACAAGTTTTCTGCAAATAACTGCAGGAAATCTCATGTTTTTGTCATGAGTTGAGTGACTTAATTCTTTGTCAACTTTTTGTTTGTCAATGAAATAAGTTTTTATTTTATCACTATCTTGTCTTTTGTTAAAGATAAGATGAATAGCGTAACACTTTATCCAAGGTGTTGGTTCAGTCCAATCCTCAGGTGTTATTAGTTATAACTTTGGAGTAATTTATATGTCACTAATGCGTGAAATGCTTGAAGCTGGTGTTCACTTTGGTCACCAAACTCGTTTCTGGAACCCACAGATGGCTCCGTACATTTTCGGTCAACGAAATAAAGTACACATCATTAACTTAGAGAAAACAGTTGTAAACTACGTTGAAGCAATGAAGTTTGTTCAACAATTGTCTGCTCGTGGTGGTAAAGTGCTATTTGTTGGTACAAAACGTTCTTCAAAAGAAATTATTGCGCAAGAAGCACAACGTGCTGGTATGTCTTATGTCGATAACCGTTGGTTAGGTGGTATGATGACAAACTTTAAAACAGTACGTAGCTCAATCCGTCGTCTAAAAGACATGGAAGCAAAAATCGAAGACGGTTCAGTTGAATTGTTAAGCAAAAAAGAAGCGTTAACATTCCAACGTGAAGTTGCAAAACTTGAAAAATCAATCGGTGGTATCAAAAACATGACATCATTGCCAGATGCTTTGTTTGTTGTGGATGTTGGTTATCACAAAATTGCGATTCAAGAAGCTCGTACATTGGGTATTCCTGTCATTGCTGTTGTTGATACAAACCATTCACCAGAAGGTATTGATTATGTCATTCCGGGTAATGACGACTCAACTAAAGCAGTTGCTTTATATGCACGTGGTGTTGCTGATGCTGTGTTAGCAGGTAAAGAACAAGCAGTTAATGGTGTTGTGGAAGCGATTGAAGTGGTTGAAGAAACACAAGAGGCTACTGAAGACGTAGCAGAGTAATCGTTTAAGTGCCTATTTGGGCACTTTTTGTTATTTTTAATATTTCTAAATTTAAGGAGTCAATAATGGCAACAATTACAGCTGCTATGGTAAAAGAATTGCGTGAGAAAACAGATGCGCCAATGATGGAATGCAAAAAAGCATTAATCGAGGCAGACGCTGATGTGGCTCGTGCTGAAGAAATCTTGCGTGTAAAATTAGGTAACAAAGCAAATAAAGCAGCTACTCGTGTAACAGCTGAGGGCTTAATTGGTTTGTATATTTCTGATGATAAGCATTTGGGAGCAATGATTGAAGTGAATTGTGAAACAGACTTCGTTGCTAAAAATGATGATTTCATCGCTTTTGTGAATGATTTGGCAAAACTCGTTGCTGACAAAAACCCAGCAGACGTTGCTGCGTTAGCTGAATTACCAATGGGCGAAGGTACGGTTGAAACAACACGTACAGCATTGGTTGGTAAAATCGGTGAGAATATGTCAATTCGTCGTTTCCACCGTGTGGAAACAGCAGACGCTGTTAACTACTACTTACATGGTGGTCGTATCGGTGTAATGGTTGAGTATGCAGGTCAAGAGCAAGTAGGTAAAGACTTGGCAATGCATATTGCTGCAACTAAACCAAAAGCAATCGATCAAAACAGTGTACCAGCTGAAGACGTTGAAAAAGAACGTAGTATTGCTGAGCAAAAAGCAAAAGAATCTGGCAAACCACCTGCAATCGTTGAAAAAATGATTACTGGTACCGTTGCTAAATACTTAAAAGAAGTTGCTTTACTTTCTCAACCATTTGTCAAAAATCCTGACTTAACAGTAGAGAAAATGCTAAAAGCAGAAAACACAAGCATCAAATCTTTCAAACTCTTCATCGTAGGTGAAGGTATTGAAAAACGTAATGAAAACTTTGCAGAAGAAGTTGCAGCAGCTGCAGCTGCAAAATAATATTTGCAATAAGGGCTAGTGTTAACTAGTTCTAAGTGTTTTTCATTAAACCGTGGTTATATAAAATAATCACGGTTTTTTTGTGTCGTTTCGGCGAAATAAAATATTTTATTTTATTTCGTCAAAAAGATATATGAGAATTTGGTACGTGAATATAAAATATTTTATTTCGTCAAAAATCCAATAGAAGATCGGAGTGTAATCTCTTATAATATCTAAGTGTTTTCCATTAAACCGTGGTTATTTTATATAATCACGGTTTTTTTGTGGGTTGTTTTTTGTTACAATGAATCTTTGGTTTCAAATAATTATTAGGAAGTATTATGCAAAATAAGACCTTTGGGAGTACATTAATTGTTGCTGGTGTAACAATTGGTGCAGGAATGTTGGCTATGCCTTTAACCTCAGCAGAAATGGGCTTTGGTTATACGCTGATTCTATTAGTCTCTTTATGGGTTTTGTTATCGTTTAGTGCTTTGCTATTTGTTGAGGCTTATCAAAAAGCACCTAAGGCAGATGCAGGTATTGCAACATTGTCAGAGCAATACTTTGGTATTACAGGACGTTTATTGGCGACTGCTTCTTTGGTGGTGTTTATGTACGCTATTATCGCTGCCTACATCTCAGGGGGTGGTGATTTGTTGTCGGGTATTTTACCGTTTACATCACCATATAATCCACAAATTGCGATTGTGATTTTTACCGTTGTCTTTGGTTTAATGGTGACAGTGGGTACTCAAACTGTTGATATGGCGACACGCATTTTATTTATTATTAAATTAATTGCATTTGCATGTGTGTTGTTTATGTTGTTGCCTAAAGTGACCATGGATAATTTGAGTGCAGTGCCATTACATAAATCACTTTTAATTTCAGCAAGTCCTGTATTTTTCACTTCGTTTGGGTTTCATGTGGTGATTCCGAGTATTCATCAGTATCTTGAAGGAAATGTTAAAAAACTTCGTATTTCCATTGTGGCAGGAACAGGTATTCCTTTGGTGGCTTATATCTTGTGGCAGATGGCGATTCATGGCACATTGACACAAGTTGCTTTAAGTGCTGATCCAACTTTGAATGGCTTAGTGAAAGCTATTACACAAATTACTCATAGTCGATTTATAGGTGAAATTTTACGACTATTTTCAACATTAGCTTTGGTGACCTCTTTCTTGGGAGTGGCACTTAGTTTATTACATTGTTTAGATGATTTACTCAAACGTATTAACATACATACAAATAAAATTGTTTTGAGTCTTTTAACATTTGTCCCACCATTGGTGTTTTCACTATTCTATCCTGCAGCCTTTATTATGGCACTTGGTTATGCAGGTCAAATGTTTGCTTTCTTTGGCTTATTGCTCCCGATTGCGATTGTGTGGCGTATGAGAAGTCAATTTCCTGATGTGCCTTATCGTGTATTAGGTGGTCGCTTTTCACTTATCGTGGCGTTCTTGTTGGGCGTCTTGATTATGAATGTACCATTCCTTATTCAGTCAGGTTATTTGCCTCAAGTAGCTGGTTAATTGTAGTCTTTATAAATTGCTTTCTAATTGCTGCATTTTGTGGTCAAACTTCGTGTCCTATGATAAAATGAACGGTTAAGTTGACTTGTTTAAAAAGGATCTAAAATGCAGAAAAAAGGCTATAAGCGTGTACTACTTAAATTATCTGGTGAAGCTCTGATGGGTGATGATGCCTATGGGATTAATCGAGAGGTTATATCCCGTATGGCAAAGGAAATTGCTCAAGTGACGGAGACGGGTTTAGAACTTGCGATTGTAATTGGTGGTGGTAATATTTTCCGTGGTGTAGCAGGGGGTGCTCAAGGTATGGATAGGGCAACGGCTGATTACATGGGTATGTTAGCGACGGTTATGAATGCACTTGCATTGCAGGACGCTTTAGTTCATGAGGGTATTACAACTCGTGTTCAATCTGCATTGGTGATTAATCAAGTATGTGAACAATACATTCGTCCACGTGCGTTACGTCATTTAGAGGATAAAAAAGTCGTTATTTTTGCAGCAGGTACAGGTAATCCATTCTTTACAACAGATACTGCTGCTGCACTTAGAGGCTTAGAAATCGGTGCAGAGATCATGTTAAAAGCGACTAAGGTCGATGGTATTTATACGGCTGACCCTAAAAAAGATCCAACAGCAACAAAGTACAATCAAGTGAGTTTTGATGAAGCGATTAATCGTCGTTTACAGGTTATGGATGCGACAGCATTTTCCTTATGCCGTGACCAAAGATTACCTATTAAAGTATTCTCAATTAATAAGCCCGGTGCTTTAATGCGCGTTATTCAAGGCGAAGAAGAGGGTACATTAGTTCATTTATAATTTTTTTTTGGAGTTAATCAATGAGTATTTCTATTATTAAATCTTCAGCGCAAGAGCGTATGGGTAAGTCAATCGAAAGTTTAAAGAATAACTTATCTAAAATTCGTACGGGTCGTGCTCATACAGGCTTGTTAGATCATGTTCAGGTTGAGTACTATGGTTCTATGACACCTATTAGTCAAGTGGCGGCTGTCAGTGTGATGGACGCTCGTAATTTATCAGTGTCTCCATGGGAAAAGAATATGGCAGCACCGATTGAAAAAGCAATCAGAGAATCTGATTTAGGTTTAAATCCAGTGCCTTTAGGTGATTTGATTCGTGTTCCAATGCCAGCACTGACAGAAGAGCGTCGTCGTGATTTAACTAAGGTGGTGCGTTCTGAAGGTGAAGATGCTAAGATTGCTATCCGTAACTTACGCCGTGAAGCTAACGACGCTTTGAAAAAAATGCTAAAAGACAAAGATATTTCTGAAGATGATGAGCGTCGTGGTCAAGATCAAATCCAAAAATTAACAGATACTTTTGTTAAAGAAATTGATACCATTGTTTCTTCTAAAGAAGAAGAAATTATGAAAGTTTAAGGATTGTTGTTGAAACAAAGTTCTACACAAGATATATTGGCATTAAAAAATCGCCCAAACCATATTTGTATTATTATGGATGGTAATGGGCGATGGGCGAATTCGCGTGGTTTCCCTCGTACTGTGGGGCATGTTTACGGTGTGAAATCTGTTAAACGTATTGTGCAAGATTGCCACAAAAGGGGCATTGAGTATTTGACACTGTTTGCGTTTAGTTCAGAAAATTGGCGCCGATCTGCAGATGAAGTGGGTTTATTAAAACAACTTTTTTTGCGTGCTATGACGAGGGAAATTGACCATTTGCATGAAAATAATGTTCGCCTCAAATTAGTGGGTGATTTACGTCCTTTTGGTGATGAAATATATACCTTGGCACAACAGTCTATGCAAACAACCAAGAATAATACGGGTTTAACTTTGACTGTGTGTGCTAATTATGGTGGTCGTTGGGATATTTTAAATGCGATATCACAATACCTAAAAATGAATCCCAATTTAAAATCTGATGAGGTTACAGAGGCTGATTTTTCTCAATATCTGAGTATGAGTTTTGCCCCTGAACCTGATGTGCTGATCCGTACAGGTGGGGAATGTCGCATTTCTAATTTTTTATTGTGGGATTTGGCTTATACAGAGATGTATTTTACATCGACATTGTGGCCTGATTTTAATGAAGCATCATTAGAAGAGATATTGTCTAATTATGCATTGAGAGAGCGACGCTTTGGTCGTAGTCATGAACGTATAGTAAAGGAGAAATAAATATGAAAAAATGGTCTGAATGGAGTTCGCTTGAAAAACGTTTATTGACGGGGACTGTCATGATTGTTGTGTTTCTGTCGCTTTTATTTTTTGTGCCTAGAATGTATTTGCTAGGTATATTTTCTTTTGTGGTGGCATTAATCTCTTGGGAATGGTTGCGTATGACCCAAAAGGATATATCTAAGTGGTTTTATTTGCTTGTGCCAACTTTGGTGTTTGCCTTTTTGTGTCTCTTATTGTGGTTATTTAGTGCTTACTTATTTGATCCAGTTGCTCCCTCCCATGAATTGCTTCAAAAAGTGATTGAGCCAGCAGGTGTTGTACCAGCCGCAGATGTTAAAACGATTAAATCAGTAGTGCCAGTTACAACATGGTCATTATTTGATGTGGTTGTTTTTGTCTTTTCTGTAATGGCAACAGTCACATGGTTAGTTTGGGTGCCTATTCAGCTTATATTTTTTAGAAACTATGCTCAGAGTAAGACTGAAAATTCTGATGTCGTCATAGAAACCGAAGCGTCAGACGATTTAGAACAAGTTGCAGGTGAGAAATTGTCCACAAAAGACGCTTTTGAAGAGGGCTCTATTCAAGAACCTAAAAAAGCGATGCAATGGGCGACTTTTGCAACGCCTATGGTGTTGTTATTTATATTTTGGCTTGGTTCTATCTATTTGTTATATGTTAAAGGACCTTGGGCATTATTGAGTTTATGGATATTAGTTTGGTTAGCAGATACGGGTGCTTATTTTGGTGGTTCCTATTTGGGGGGTCCTAAGTTAGCACCTAATGTGAGTCCAAACAAAACTATTTCGGGTGCCTTATGTGGTTTGATATCTGGTGTTCTTTGGTGTGTAGTTAGTTATTATTTACCATACTCCTTTATGAGCTACATTCATAGTCCAAATGCTTTGTCTGTTGTGTTGTTAGGGGTTGTCTTGACGGTAGTCTCTATTTTAGGTGATTTGTATGAATCGCATATTAAACGTATTGCAGATGTCAAAGATTCTAGTGGCTTGTTGCCGGGTCATGGAGGTATTTGGGATCGTTTAGATTCTATCATTGCTGTAACACCTGTTGCATTACTGGCACTTCTTTGGTTTATTTAAGATGTATCAACATAAGCGTATTGCCATCTTTGGTGCCACGGGATCGATAGGTCTATCTACATTAGATGTGATTGCTAAAGAACCTGAACGTTTTTCTTTGTATGCGATTAGTGGTTATACCAATTTGAAGCAATTAGCACACATTACAAGTCAGTATCAACCACAGGTTGTTCATTTGATGTCCTATGATGATGAACCTGTATTTATGGACTACCTAGATCAATTGACATCATCTATGGAAGGTTTTCAAAAACCTGAATTGCGTTTTGGTCAAGGTGGCTTGTGTGAGACGGCATCATCACCTGATGTAGATGCTGTGATGGCTGCGATTGTAGGTATTGCTGGTTTGGCTTCTACCTATGCTGCCATTGCAAGTGGCAAAATAGTTTATCTTGCCAATAAAGAATCATTGGTTGTGGCAGGTGAGTTGATGATTCAAAAAGCACGTGAAACAGGTGCCATTATTTTGCCAGTAGATAGTGAACATAATGCGATATTTCAGTGCTTACAAAACGCACATCATACGGATGTAAAATCACTTGTTTTGACGGCCTCTGGTGGTGCATTTCGAGACTATGGTGTGCCAGATTTGAAGCATGTGACTTTATCACAAGCCTTGAAACACCCTAACTGGAGTATGGGTGCAAAAGTTACGATTGATTCGGCGACTATGGCAAACAAAGGGTTAGAAGTGATAGAAGCACATTATTTGTTCAATCAACCAGCTGATCAAATTCATGTGTTGATTCATCCCCAAAGTGTGGTTCACTCTATGGTGCATTATAAAGATGGGTCTGTCATGGCACAATTAGGTGCGTCTGATATGCGCCTATCAATTTCTCATTGTTTATACTATCCACAGCGATCTCAACATGATTTTACGGATTTTGATCCTTTGACTTTATCACAGTTAGAATTTAAAGAGGTTGATTGGGTATTATATCCTTGTTACCGTTTAGCTAGAGAAGCGTTAGGTGACTCGCAGTCAGCATGTATAGTTTTTAATGCAGCTAATGAAATTGCTGTAGAGCGTTTTCAAAGAGGGGCATGTGATTTTGTGGATATTGCATTTCAAATTGAACATGTGTTGCAGTCTATGGATTATGTTCGTCATCTGACTTCATTAGATGATGTGGTCTCTTTAGACGATGATGTGCGTCGCTTTATGAAAGGACTATACATATGATCTTCTTATTAAGTCTATTTTCATTTGTTCTTGCCATTGTAATTATTGTCAGTTTTCATGAGTTGGGGCATTATCTGTTTGCTCGTTGGGCAGGTGTTTTTGTACATCGTTTTTCAGTAGGCTTTGGTCATATCTTGTTTTCTAAAAAAGATGTTAGAGGCTGTGAGTGGGCATTGTCTTCAATACCTTTGGGTGGTTATGTTAAGTTACACTCTCATGTATTAGATGATCAGGTACCTCGTTCAACATCAGAAAATGCTGTGTCTTTAGAGGAAGTACCTGTTTGGAAGCAGTTTTTGATATTTTTTGCAGGTCCCTTATTTAGCTTTTTATTAGGATTCTTGATTTATTTTCTTGTAGCATTGTATGGCACACCTGTTCGGACAGCAGATGTTTTAAAAGTATTGCCCGATACGCCCGCAGCAAAGGCTGGTTTATTGGTGAATGATCGATTGGTTGATGTAGATCATCGGGGGTTGAGTCATTTGGCAGATATTCAGTCTTATTTGATTTTAAAATCTAATCAAGAGGTTGTCTTATCAGTGAAACGAGAAAATCAATTCTTGGATATTCCTGTACGCTTATCCTCTAGAAGCTTAGATGATGGTACAAAACTAGGGTATTTAGGGGTAATGTTTAATGGGAAGGTCGCATTACAATACCAGTCCTCTTCTGTTATAAATGCACTTGGTATCGCAACAAAACGTACTTTCTTTTTATTGGAAAATACGGCTAGAATCTCCAAAAAAATGCTGACTGCAGATGTGAGTCCAAAACAACTTTCAGGTCCCTTGTTGACGGCTAGAATAGGGGGGCTCATGATCACAAAGGGTTGGATCTTCTTTATCCAATTTGTCGCATTATTGAGTGTTAGTATTGGGTTTATTAATTTACTACCTATTCCGGGATTAGATGGTGGACACATGTTGTTTTCAGTGATTCATATGATTAGGGGCAAGCCATTGAGTGACAAATATAAAGAAAAATTCTTTATGTTAGGGTATTGTTTGGTCTTGTCCTTGATGATTTGGACATTTTATAATGATATTGTCCGTTTGTTTACTTAATTTTTTTATAAAAATAGGCATTTTTTCCCTATTTGGATTGGTTTTATCATACAATTTTAGTTTAACTAGTTTATCTTTTAAAAGGTTATAGAATGAAAGTTACATTGAATAAAAAAGTATTGCCTGTGTTGTTGGCAGCGAGTTTGGTGCCAACCATTGCATTTGCAGGTACTTTTCGTATTAAAGATGTAAAAATAGATGGTTTGAATGGTATGAGTGCATCAAGCGTGTACAGTGCATTACCATTTAGGATTGGTCAGGTTTATGATGATAATATGTCAACACTTGCCATTCAACGCATTTACAAAATGGGTGTTTTTGACGATGTTAAGGTAACTGGTCAAAAAGGTGTGGTATATATCAAGGTCGTTGAACGTCCTACGATTAGTGCTATTACATACAAAGGCTTTAAAACCATCAAACAAGAGGCTGTGAGTGGTGCAATTGCTAATTTAGGCTTGGCTGTTGGTAAACCTTTGAATAAAGGTGTGTTAGATAAAGCAAAAAAACAAATTTACCAACAAGCAGTGGTACAAGGATTATATGGTGCAGATATTGATGCTGTTTTAACCCCGTTACCTAATCACCGTATTGGTATTAATTTTGTACTTAAAGAGGGTACAAGTGCTCGCATTCGCAAGATTCAATTAATGGGCAATAAAAAGTTTTCTAGCTTCTTTTTGAAACGTGAAATGCAACAAACAGGACCGGGATTATGGACTTGGTACACAGGTACTAATAAATACCAACAAACAAAAATGGCAGATGATGTCAAAGTCTTGAAGCGTTATTATTTAGATAGGGGCTATTTAGATGCCTCAGTTGAGACACCTGTTGTGAGTATTACACCAAATCGTCGAGATATTGATGTGAAGATTCAAATTCAGGAAGGTCATAAATATAAGGTATCTAAAGTACGTTTATTAGGCGATTTTCTAGGTCAAGGCGATGCCTTTAAAAAGTTGATTAAAGTCTCTAAAGGCGATGTGGCTAAACTTAATAAAATTGAAGCTGACGTGGCACGTATTACACAGCGATTAGGTGAGTTGGGTTATGCCATGGCAGACGTTGGATATCAATTTAATAAGAATTCAGAGGATCAAACAGTTGAGATTGTTTATACCATGAATCCTGCACAGAGAACCTATGTGCGTCGTATTGAAATTGTAGGTAATGAACGCACGAGAGATGAAGTGATTCGTCGTGAAATTAAGCAAGATGAAGGGGCATGGTATTCTGCACGTGATATTGAATTGGCAAGATCACGTATTGGTCGTTTAGGTTACTTCAAAGATGTTCAAATTAGACGTGTACCTGTTCCGGGATCACCTAATCAAGTCGATCTTGTTGTTGAGGTTACAGAACAAAGAACAGGTTTGATTAATTTATCACTTGGCTATAGTTCTGCAAGTAAATTTACGGCTGGTTTACAAGTCAAACAGTCTAATGTGTTTGGTACGGGTACGGATGTGAGTTTAAAACTCAGTGGTTCAAAATATGACCGTCAAGTGGAGTTTTCACATGTAGATCCTTATTGGACAGATGCTGGCATTAGTCGTGCAATTTCTGTGTACTATAATAAATCATTCGAGAAGTCAGGTGAGAATTTACCTAAAAATAAACGACCATATCGTCGTAATATGGGTCTTGGAGGGTATTTTACTGTACCAGTTGCCCGAGATCATCGTATTGCATTTGGTGTGAACTTTGATCGTCATGAGATGAAAAACTTTGGAGATATGAAACCGGGTAGTTACTGGGATCGTTATCTAAAAAAAGAGTATGGATATGGTTCTACTGTAAACGTATTATCATTGACTGCAGGTTGGTCGTACGATACACGTGATAGCTTAAAAGTGCCGACCAAAGGTTTCTTCTTCCAAATTCGTCCTCAATTAACGGTAGGTAGTTTTAATACCATTGGCATATATGCTAAAGCACAATATCATGTGACCGCATGGGATATGATTACTTTATCTTTAAATAGTACAGCAGAATATAATACAGTATTGAGTAAAAATAAAGATTATCCAATGATTAAACGTCTTTCTGGGGGTGGTATTGGTTCTGTGCGTGGTTTCTTGGCAGGATCTTTAGGTCCAGTTGATCCAGTAACAGGTATGAGTGTTGGTGGTTCTCAACGCTATTTTGCAAATGCAGAATTATATTTCCCTGTACCGGGAATGAGAAAAAACAAATCTTTGCGTTGGTTTGTATTTGCTGATGCAGGTTCAGTGAGTTCAAGTAAACAAGAATGTGCAATTAGACGCACGAAGGAAGGGGGTCTTGAGAACATGGGGAACGAGAAGTTACAAAATGGTCCTTGTGGTTGGAAGTTTTCTTCAGGACTTGGTGTTTCTTGGGATTCACCATTGGGTACAGTCATTCAGTTAAGTTATGGATTCCCATTGAATGCAAAACCGGGTGATCAAGTAGAGAAGTTCCAATTCCAGCTAAACTCTTCTTTTTAAGAGAAAGAATAGATGTTTTGGGTCAAATATAGGCATGTTTTTGACCCATATTTAATTTAATTTATGTTAGAATACATGCCTTGCTATTTCTAGTAATTTATTTTAATAAAAGGATGACAAATGAAAAAAAATAATTTAATGCTCGCTTTATGTGTGTCTTTAGGAATGCTTGTTGCAACACCAGTTGCGATGGCAGATACAACACAATCATCATCAGAGCAAGTAAAACCTCTAAAAATTGCTTATCTTAATTTGGATAAAATTTTACAAAAATCAGTGTTGACAGAACAATTGACCAAGCGTTTGGAGGCTGAATTTGGTAAGCGAAATGATGAATTGGCGAAAATGAATGATGATTTACGTAAAAAATACGAAAAATTTCAAAAAGACTCGCCTGTTTTGAGTGATGAGGATCGTATCAAGTCACAACGTGAAATTTCTGATATGGATTTAGCACTTCAAAGAAAAAGTCGTGAATTACAAGAGGACGTAAATCGTCGTCGTAATGAAGGTTTATCTCAAATTATTGAAGTGGCTGATGAGGCTGTGCGTAAGATTGCAAAAGATCAATCATATGATTTTGTGCTACGTTCTCCATTGCCTTATGCAAATCCAAAGTATGATATTACAGATGATGTCATTCAATATTTATCAGACTATAGTCAAAAACAGTCTAAAAAATAATGATGCTCAATCCCCTCAGTGCGAGGGGATTTTTACTGATGATTTCTTTTAAAAAGAAGGTGTCTTTTATGGCAAAAAAAATATTGTTTATTATTGATCCTATTGAGTCGCTTAAATATTATAAAGATAGTTCTGTGGCATTGATGAGTACATTTCAAAAACAAGGGGCTTCTATCTTTGTGACTAAGATACAGGATATTTTCTTAAAAAATGGATTGGTGTATGCTAATGCACAAAAAGTACTTTTAACGGACTCAGACCAAGTAGGAAAAAATTGGTATGTTTTGGAGTCTGCACAAAAAACAGCAGAAACATATGGTGTACCTACATTTAATCAAAATTCTGTTGCCTTTATTTTGAGTGATTTTGATGTGGTGTTCTTGCGTAAAGACCCACCATTTGACTTAAACTATTTATATACAACGCATCTATTATCTTATGCAGTATCTCAGGGGGCGAATGTGTTGAATCACCCAGATGCTGTGAGAGATTTTCCTGAAAAACTATCTATCTATGGTTTTTCTCAATACACCGTACCTTCTTTGGTGTGTTCTAATATGAACTTGATTAAATCGTTTTTAGAGGAACATCAAGATGTGATTGTTAAGCCTTTAGATGGTATGGGGGGAAGTGGGGTATTTCGTATTCAAAGAGGAGGTATGAATGTGGGTGCGATATTAGAAACTTTGACGCAGCATGGTCAAACACCCATTATGGTACAACGCTATATACCAGAAATTACGCAAGGTGATAAACGTATTCTCATTATTAATGGTGAACCTATGCCTTATGTATTGGCACGTATGCCTGCTAAAGGTGAAACTAGAGCGAATTTGGCAGCAGGTGGTAGAGGTATTGCACAACCTATTTCTGATAAAGCCCGAAAAATTGCTCAGGAGGTTGGTGCCGTGTTAGCTCCTAAAGGCTTGTTTATTATTGGTTTAGATATGATAGGGGATTATATTACGGAGATTAATGTAACGAGCCCGACTTGCTTTATAGAAATAGAACAACAGACAGGATTTTCCGTTGCTCAGTATTGTGTAGATACTTTGATGGATAAGTCCTAGTTGGCTTGCAGAAAAAATTGAAAGGTTGTAGAATTAAATTTTATTTAGTAACTAGAGGAATTTTTATGAAGAAAACATTACTTGTATTGTCATTAATGGCATCGATTGGTTTGGTTGCTTGTGACAAAGAGGCATCTGTAGAAGCAGTTGATCAAGCAAAAGATCAAGCAGCCCAAGTGGTAGAATCTACATCTGATGTGGCAAAAGGTGCAGTTGAACAGGCTAAAGAAACAGCTGCAGCAGCAGTTGAGCAAGCCAAAGAAAAAGCAGCAGAAATGGCTGAACAAGCTAAAGAGCAAGCTGCAGCAGCAGTTGAACAAGCCAAAGAAAAAGCAGCTGAGATGGCTGAACAAGCTAAAGAACAAGCAGCAGCAGCAGTTGAGCAAGCCAAAGAAAAAGCAGTAGAAATGGCTGAACAAGCTAAGGAACAGGCTGCTAGTGCAATGTCTGCTGTGACAGATAAAGTGTCAGGTGCAACAGAAGTGCCAGCAGTAGAAACACCAGCTGTTGAGACACCTGAAGTAGAGGCACCAGCGGTTGAAACACCTGCTGTAGAAGCGCCTGCTGCTGAGGAAGTAAAAGAGCCATCTTTGATTGAAAAAGCGGTTAAGGAAGCAACTGACGCAACAGAGTAATTTTTATTGTGTAAATGTATTGATGCACTTGAGGAAGAGATGAAACACTTATCCTAATGTGCTAAATATGATTTAGACCCTGAGTGGAATCTTGATATAAACATGATTTTCTTTCAGGGTTTTTTTTGTGTGACAAATTTGTCCTATTTGAGTGGTTTATTTCAATACTTTCTCTTAATCTATAAGCTGGTATGTTTTTAATGAGATTGAGAGATGAGTTTAGCGATTTTAAATAGTGGTTCCTTGTATGGGCTTGAGGTACATGAAGTGAATGTGGAGGTGCATGTTTCTCAAGGATTGCCTAGATTTACCCTTGTAGGTTTATTAGATACAGGTGTTAGGGAGAGCAAAGAGCGTGTTCGTTCTGCTGTGATGATCAGTGGTTTCCGTATGCCTATGATGCGTGTTTTGGCTAATTTAGCACCTGCAGACCTTCCAAAACACTCGGGTTCTTTTGACTTGCCAATTGCTTTGGCGTTGTTGCTGGCAAGTGCTCAAATACGTATGAATCGTAAGCTGCTAGATCAACTTCCCAATTACTATTTTGCAGCTGAGTTGTCTTTGACAGGCGTATTGGTTGATATTCAATCTCCTTTGATTTTTGCTTTATCATTGTATAAGAGGAATCCTAAGTCGATATTAATTATGAGCCGAAAAAATGCAGAGCAGGCAGCCTGTGTACGAGGTCTTAAAGTATTGGGTTTTGATACTTTGTTAGAGGTGATTGCTTTTTTAACAGGTGAAGTTGATGATACTGATTTTCTTGTTCCCTACAAAGAGCACATTGAGTCTGTTGCTTATCCATGTTTCTCAGATGTATTAGGTCAGGACGCTGCTTGTTTTGCGATGGAGGTGGCAGCGAGTGGAGGGCATGGTTTGTTAATGAAGGGTATTCCTGGTGTAGGAAAAACTATGTTGGC